>Ga0182030_10000254_pt1 | contig 94194 bp, 88 predicted proteins | sample 812S3MmetaG_FD_121299 | JGI IMG/M metagenome (GOLD analysis project Ga0182030, IMG submission 121299) | Permafrost microbial communities from Stordalen Mire, Sweden - 812S3M metaG (Illumina Assembly) | ecosystem: Environmental > Terrestrial > Soil > Wetlands > Permafrost | place: Sweden...
CGCAGCCAGTCCATCACCCCGCCGAATTGGCCGGCCGCAATCTCGGCATCGAGCGACGGGCGCTCCGCCCGCAGGGCTTCGTTCAATTGGCCGGCGATGACGGCGCCGAGCGCATAGGAGGGAAAGTAGCCGAAATGGCCCACCGCCCAGTGGATGTCCTGCAGGCAGCCATCGACGTCGTTGGTCGGTCGGATGTTCAGGCGCTGCTCGATATTGGCGTTCCACGCCTCCGGGAGATCGGCGACCGGCAGCGCGCCATCGAGAATCTTCTTCTCGAGCTCGTAGCGCAGCATGATGTGCACCGGGTACGTGAGCTCATCCGCATCCATTCGGATCAGGCTGCGCTTCACGCGGGTGAGGTGCCGGTACAGATTCTGCTCGCTCCACTCATCGCCGCCCACTTGCAGGAATTTGTCCAAGAGCGGCTTCAGGTACGACACGAACGCGCGGCTGCGGCACAGATTCATCTCGAACAGCAGCGACTGGCTCTCCTCGAGCGCCAGACCGCGGTCGCGGCCGACCGGTTGATCGCGCCATTTCGCCGGCAGTCCGAGGTCGTACATGGCGTGGCCGGTCTCGTGAACCGCCCCTAAAAGTCCGGTGAAGGGATCGCTCGGATCGAAGCGCGTGGTCACGCGGATATCCCCGGGAACCCCCTCGGTGAAGGGATGCTCGCTCTCATCGAGACGTCCCCGATCGAAGGGGAAGCCCAGCGCTTTGAGCACCTCTAGGGACAGCTGGCGCTGACGCGCCACGCTAAATTTGCCGGTCAACGGAAGGGGCGGCCGCTCGGCTTGCACTTCGATCGCCTGATTGATGAGCCCCGGGAGCTTGCGCGACAGGGCCTTGAAGATCGTGTCGATATCCGCCGTCGAGATACCGGGAGTGAACGCATCGACCAGGGCGTCGTACGGCGCGAGGCCGCGGGCTTGGCCCAAGAGGGCCGCTTTGTCGCGCACCAGCGCGACAACTTCCTGGAGGTGCGGGGCGAACAATTTGAAATCGTTGGCTTTGCGGGCCTCGACCCAGAAGACCTCGGCTCGCGCCGCCGCTTTTGCCAGGCGTGCGATCAGGGAGGGAGGCGTGGCGATCGCATGGTCGCGCTGCCGACGCATCTCGCGCAAGTTCGCGAGCGGCCAATCCTCGAGCTGGGATGCTCCGGCCTCGGCGCGTTCCAGGAGCCTCGCCACCTTGGGCGTCGTGAGCAACGCGTGGTGCTCCGTCTCGAGCGCCGCGAGCTGCTCGCCGCGCACGTCCGCGCTACCGCGTGGCATCATCACCGCCGCATCCCAGCGCAACAACGACAGCGCTCCGCGGAAGGCATGCAGGCGGTGAAATTCTTGTTCCAGTTGTTCGTAGGGCGTGAGTGCCATTGACAGCCAATTCTTCGAAGGGGTCGGGGGCGCCGCCCCCATTTTTGCGAGCACATTTTACCAGACCGCCTCGGTACGGGCGGTCCTGACGAAATAAATGTACTTAAATCAATGAGTTAATGTAATCCCTTGAGGGAGAATGAGCCCGCCTGGTGGAACGGCACCTCGTGCAGCAGCGGCAAATCGAGGTTTGCCGAGCCGGACAGCTCATAGTCGACCGCATCGGCTCGACGGTTGGCGAGCTGCAGAAGGGCGACCGCCATATTGGCGGTGATAGTCATGTCGAATTCGGTTTGGTCCCTCGGCGGGACAATGAAGGCTCGATTGCTCACGCCGTTCGCAATCCGCTGGCCACCGACGTCGAGCTCGGCATGCAGCCCCTGGACGGGCAGCTCGCGATCGTTCGGGTTCCGGACCTGGAACTTCACCAGGAAGCTCTGCTGGAAAAGATTTCCACTTTGCAGCTCGATCGAGCTCACCGTGAGCACCGGCCGCTCGAACTTGGGTGCGCAGCCGACGGTGCCGAGCATCAACAAACAAAGCAGCAAGCGGTTGGTCATCGAGATCCTCGAGCGCTCGTGTGTGGCAACATGCGCAAAATGATACTCGTACGATGTTCGCGGCGCCTGCGCGCTGCTTGGCTCGGCGCGGCGGCAATCGCAGCCTCGACAGGTCTATCCGCCTCACCGGCCGCGGAGCCCTCCCCGACCGCGGCCGAACGTTGCCTGGCGTCGGGCGACGGTTATTTGCGGGCCCAGATTGCGGGCGCCATCGAAGCTCACATCGACTGGCCCAACGCCGGCACTCATTGCGCGGGCGAGCCGAAAGTCACGCCCAAGGGGGTCCGCTTGAGCTTCAGGCGCAGCCCGAGCGATGCGGCTGATCTGCTCCTGGTGTTCGGGCTCAGCGGCGTGCGCGAGGGGCGTCCAGCGCGTGAGGTCGGTACCAACCTCACGGTGATCGCGCACGGTAGGATCTACGGTACCCTGGGCGATTCGCGCTGTACCGTGGACGCGTTGACGCAGAGGCGCGTGGGCCTCTCGAGGCTCTACCGCATCGAGGCGCGCGGTTTTTGCACCCAGCCGGCGCACGCCGTCCGAGGGGACGGCGCGGTGCTCGTGAGCACCTTCGAATTCGCAGGCCCGGTGAATTACGAGACGGAAAACGATGGCGCCGCACCGATTCCCGCCGTGGCGAAGTAACGTGCTCGGCCGCTTTACGGTGCTGGTCGGACTCTTGTGGCTTGCGGCGTGGCCCGAGCTCGCGAACGGCGCCGTGCCGACCTACGGATATGACATCGTGCATATCTATCCGCATGATCCGTCGGCCTTCACCGAAGGACTTTTCTACCTCGACGGCTATCTCTACGAGAGTACGGGTCTCGAGCAGCACTCATCGATCCGCAAAGTACGGCTCGAGACCGGCGAAGTCGTGCAGAAGCGCGACGTGCCGCCGCAGTATTTTGGCGAGGGCATCGTCAACTGGAAGGACCATCTCATCAGTCTCACATGGAAGTCGCACGTGGGTTTTGTCTACGACCTCAAGTCGTTCCAACCGCAGAGGCAGTTCACCTATGAGGGCGAAGGTTGGGCACTCACTCAGGACGGCTCGCAGATCTTCATGAGCGACGGCACGCCAGAGATCCGCCTGTTGAACCCGCGGACCCTCCAGCCGGCAGGCCGGATTCTAGTCACGCTCGATGGAAAAGCCGTCAACAACGTGAACGAGCTGGAGTGGGTGAAGGGCGAGATCTACGCGAACGTGTGGCAGACGAACTGGATCTTGCGGATAGATCCGCACGATGGACATGTCGCGGGCGCGATCAACATGGCGGGGCTGCTCGCACCCTCCGACATCGTCAGCGGTCAAACCGACGTGCTCAACGGAATCGCTTACGACGCGAAGCACGACCGGCTGTTCGTTACCGGGAAGAACTGGCCGAAGCTTTTTGAGATCCGCGTCCGCGCGCTGCCGTCAAGCACCCCGCCCTAACAACGACATACCAGCGCCGTGGGTCCTACAGAAGGTCCCGCGTCTTGCCTACAGATTTTTGAACCGCTCGTTGCTTAAATGCAACACATGTGATGGGCGGCATCCTGCAAGCCACCGATTGAAAGCTGATTGCAGGCAATTTATCGCGACCCAGGGCGCCCGAACGGCGTCACACAAGTTGTGGGGTTTTCGCGAAGTCACGGAGATCGATTAAATGAAGCGAGCTATTGTTTTGAGTCTGGCGGCGGCGGTCGGCGTCGCGGGGAGTTACGCGTTCGGCGACGATGCCGGCTCTATCTACGTCGACCCGATGTTACAGTATTACAACAATAAGAATAATCCGGAGATCAAGGACAACTTCGGGTACGAGGCCGGAATCGGCGTTAACTTGCCGCATCAGGAGGCCTTGGAGTTCGACTTCAGCCGCGGCGTTTTCGACATCAAAGGCACCGACGCGGAGCGGCGCCTCACCGGCTACTCGATCGACTTCATCCAGAAGTTCTTCCCTTACGACCTGATGAAGCGGGTGATGATGTCGCCCTATGCCCTCGTCGGTGGCGGCGAGCTCGATGATCGAACCCTCGCGCCGGGTTACGATTTTCGCACCTATCACACCTTCCTCGCCGAGGCCGGTGTCGGTGTCCTGTGGGGCCTCGGGAGCCAGGAAGGACCGACCCGAGTGCAGCTGCGCACAGAGGCCAAGTACCGTATGGAGTTCGCAAGTCCCGAGACGTTCGGAGTAAGAGACCCGTCGGGCATGATCTGGGGTGTTGGCCTTCAGATGAATTTCGGCAACAAAGACGAGAGACCGCCCGTGATCAAGGAAGTGGTGAGAGAGGTCCCGGCTCCGGCGCCGCCACCGCCACCGCCGCCGCCGCCGCCGCCGCCCCCGCCTCCCCTTCCGCCCCCGCCGACGGGCGAAATCAGGCTGCAGGGTGTGACATTCGCGACTAACTCTGCGGATTTGATCCAGGAGTCCTACGCGGTGTTGGATACCACGGCCGCCTCGTTGAAGCCGTACCCGAACCTCGTCATCGAAGTGCGTGGTTACGCTGACAGCCGTGGGTCGGTCGCCTTGAATTTGGATCTAACGCAGCGCCGAGCCGAGACCGTCATGCACTATCTGCAGCAGCATGGCCTGACGAACCAGATAACCGCGAAGGGTTACGGTAAGGCGGATCCGATTGCCGATAACGCGACCAAGGAGGGGCGTCTGGCCAACCGCCGCGTCACCTTGCACATCGTAGGGGGGTCCTCCTCCCCATAGCGCGCGGCAGCAGGGCACGCGGGCCGCGATCGCGCGGTCCGCGCACCCTCCCCGCCGTCTCAGTGGTCCAATTCAGGCACCCCGCACGCGGGGTGCCTTTTTTTTGTCCGTGGAGACGAGTCTAGAGCGCTGAACCCGCGCGACCGATCCTGCGGCGTTTATGACACTTCTTTCGACCCCCATGGGTCGGCGTCCAGCTCCCCCGCCATCTTGTCGCGCAAACAACAGTCAATGACGGATCTTGTTAAATCTCCACAAAACGAGATATCCTGGGCAAACACCGAGGCGACGAGGACGTCAGCTTCGAAAGTAAGGTCCATTTGGGCCCAGACGAAGGGATGTAGTTGTATTTCCACAACGGCGCACGATGAGTTTGCGCGGGTCCCCCGTTGGGAACGACATAATGATAGGGAGAATTTATGTTCCAGATTGTCAAGCAATTTAAGGGGCATCTGCCCTTGGCCGCGGCGATCGCCATGGCTTCCACGCCGGTCATCGCCCAACAGGCACCCGCTCCAGCGAGCAACGCTGAGCCCGAGCTGCAAGAGGTCATCGTTACCGGTTCGCGCATCGCCGCACCTAATGAGGTGAGCACCAGTCCGATCCAGGTGCTTGATTCGAAATATATCCAGGTGAGCGGCAGATCCGACCTTGCCGACCTCATTCAGCTGCTTCCGCAAAACTACAATAACGCGCTGGGTCAGGACTTGGGCAACGGCACCAGCGGCTTGAGCGACGCGGGCGGTGTTGCCACCGCCGATCTGCGTGGACTCGGTCCGAACCGTACCCTGGTCTTGGTCGACGGCCGGCGCCTCGGGCAAGGCTCGCCGTACACCTTCATCGCGTCCCCCGCCCCGGACCTGGACCAGATCCCGGCGGGTCTGGTCGAGCGGGTCGAGGTCGTGACCGGCGGTGCGTCTGCCGCGTACGGTTCCGACGCCATCGCGGGCGTCGTCAACTTCATCATGAAGAAGAACTTCGAAGGCATACAAGTCGACAGCCAGTACAACGAGAACTACCACGACAACGGCAATACCTACGCGCAGAACCTGGTTCAGCAGTTTGGCTACGCACCGCCGACCGGCTCGATCACGGACGGACGCACGCGTGACTTCGATCTCTTGATGGGTACCAATTTCGCGGACGGGCAAGGCAACATCACGGCTTTCTTGAGTTTCCGGCACGCCGATCCGGTGCCTGAATCCAATCGCGATTACGGCGCTTGCGAGTTCCTCCCGACTTTCAACGCGGCGGGCAACCCCAACGGCCTTACGTGCGCCGGCTCTTCGAACTCCAATTTCTTCCAGCCCACGAGCACGCTCAACCCCAACTCGCTCAACGCCTATAGCGTCAAGGGCAATAGCTTTGTCCCGAACGGCACGCCGGGGACGACGCCTCCGGGAGCCTTCAACTCGGAACCTGACATCTACTTCACGCGCGAGGACGATCGCTACAACGCGGCCTTCCTGTCGCATTACGACATCAACGATTACGTCAAGCCGTACGCGGAAATGTACTTCATGGACGACCGGACCCAGACGCTCATCGCGCCGGCCGCCCTCTTCAAGGACAGCAATCCTTTAGATCCGGTCACGAACAATTACAACATCAATTGCAACAACCCGTTCCTGAGCGCCCAGCAGCAGTCGATCATCTGCACGCCCTCGCAAATTGCCGCAGCCACCGCCGCTCCGGATGCCGGATGCTCCTTCTCAGCCACCGGCGCACTGTCCGCGAACTGCACGAACGTGCGCATCGGGCGCCGCAACATCGAGGGCGGGGACCGAATCCAGGATTACGAGCACGAGAACTATCGATTCGTGATCGGCAGCAAGGGCGATTTCCTGGAGGCGTGGAAATACGACGTCTACGGCCAGTACTACTACACGAATTTTTTCCAGTCGAGCAACAAGTACCTGAGCTTCACGGCGATCGACAATGCCCTACAGGTCACGGGCACGAAGGCGAAACCGGTTTGTGTGAGCGGCGGCTCGTGCGTGCCGTACAACATCTTCCAGGACGGCGGTGTGACCCAGGCGGCGCTCAATTACATGTATGAGTCCGGCACGGGTCAAGGAGCCTCTACCCTGCGCACGGAGCACGCCGAGCTCATGGGCGACCTCGGCCATTATGGCGTCATTTCGCCGCTCGCCACCCAGGGCGTCGGCATCGACGTGGGCTTCGAGCATCGGAACGATAACGAGTACTTCCAGCCGGATTCCGCCGAGTTGAGCGGCGACCTGTCGGGCTTCGGCAGCGCGGCCACGCCCTTGAACGATAGTATTTCGGTCGCCGAAGAGTTCGCCGAGCTGCGTGCGCCGCTGATCGAGGACAAGCCGGGCGCCAAGGAGTTGTTGTTCGACACGGGCTTCCGGCATTCGGATTATTCCTACGTCGATACGCCCTCGACCATCACCAACACCTACAAGTTCGAAGTGCAGTACGCACCCATCGAGGACTACCGCTTCCGAGCGTCGTACGACAAGGCCATCCGCGCGCCCGCTGCGATCGAGCTGTATAACCCGCAACTCGTCGGTCTGATTCAGTTCGGCCCCGACCCCTGCGCCCCGACGACCAACGCGGCGGGAAACCTGGTGCCCGCCACGTATACGGCTGCACAGTGCGCGCGTACGGGGGTGACCGCTGCCCAGTACGGCAACGGTGGCACGACCGACCGGGTCCCACAGGGCACGGCAGGGCAGCTTTCGCAGTTGACCGGCGGCAACCCCCTCTTGAAGCCGGAGCAGGCGGAGACCTATACGTTCGGTGTGAACTTCGCCCCGCGGCAGATCCCGAACCTCACGGGCAGCCTCGACTACTATCACATCGCGCTCAACGGCGAGGTCGGCGTCTTGCCGGCATCGGTGATCATGTCCGATTGCGCCAACACCGGTAACCCGATCTATTGCAGCAACGTCGTGCGCAACGGGAACACGGGCGGCTTGACCGGCGCCACCATCGCCGGCGGCGGGTACATCGTCCAGACCAACGTCAACATCGGCGCCGCCTTGGTGAGCGGTATCGATCTGCAGTTGAGCTACAAGTGGGATCTGCCGGCAGGTTTCGGCAATTTGACCTGGGACATGAACGGCGCGTATCTGCAGCACATGACGTCGACGCCTTATGTGGGTGCTCACACGTACGACTGCGCCGGTCTCTTCGGCTATACCTGCCAGACCGTCAATCCGCGCTGGCATCACATCTTCCGCACGTCCTGGAACACGCCGTGGAACGCCGCTTTTTCCGCGACGTGGCGCTATATCGGCAAGGTGACGGAAGACAACAATACCGGGGATCCGACGTTGCAGAACGCGACCTATGGTGCGTACGACTACGTCAACGGCTCGATCAAGTCTTATAGCTACCTCGACCTGCAGGCTACCTATAATGTCTATAAGGGCGTGCAGCTGCGCGCGGGCGTGAACAACGTCTTCGACAAGGACCCGCCGATCATCAACGCCTACATCGCACCCGGCGGCTCCACCACCTACCCGACGTACGATGAGTTCGGTCGTGTGCTCTACGTGGCTTTCACGGCGAAGTTCTAAGAGCCCGGCGTCGGACCCGGCTATCCTGTCATCAGGCGCGGCCCCCATCCGGGGGCCGTTTTTTTGGGCGGCCGATAATCGCGGACCGATAATCGCGAGCTCTTATCAGTTCATGCGGTGAACGCGAGTCTCGATCGGCCGAGTTCCGTTGGTCATCCAGAGCACGCCTAGAGCGCCGCGCCGGACGCTGACGACATCGCCTGCCTGCACAGGAAAATCAAGCACTTCCTGTTGCGCCCAGACCTGCCCGTTATCGAGGGTTACGGTGAATTTGCCATCGGGTGATCGAGCGATCGTCACGACCTTGCCGCTCACACTCCGCGCTGGCGCGGGCTTGAGTCCCGCCTGCCGCCGCTCTTGCCTCAGCATCTCGTCGGTAAGGCCGAGGTCCTGGTTATCGCCCGGGCTCGCGCGTCCGATCTCGCGGTCGTAGCAAGCAAGTCGCTTGGCATCATTCAGTTCGCCCGCACAGGTGTGCATCCGATCCGCCAGCCCGTCGCTGCCGAGCGCAGGAAACGGCAACGACAATGACAAGACCAGCGCCGTCAGGTTGGACCGGGAGCCCCACATCCCGCCAGTATATTCGACCGTGGCTCCGGAACGGATGCGGCGGCAGGCTCGAAAGTCGAAAATATGCATAAGCTCATTCGACTGCGTAATAATCCGCCCGCTGCCCGGGTCTTAAGTACGCGAGCAGCAATTTCGCTGCGATCAATCACCTTTCAAAGGAACAATCATGCAGTTAAATAAAGTGGCGATGGCGGCTGCGGCCGCGATGCTGTTGACGTCCGGGCTGGTGGGCGTCACGGTGGCGGCGGACAGCGCGACCGTTAAGTGCTCGGGAGTGAATTCTTGCAAGGGGACCTCGGAGTGCAAGTCCTCGAAGAACAGCTGCAAGGGCATGAACAGCTGCAAGGGTCAGGGCTGGACGTCGATGTCGAAATCCGACTGCGATGCCGCCAAGGCGAAGGCCAAGGCAGGCGCTTAATCCTCGGGGATGTGGGGCCGGATTCGTCCCTCGATGGATCCGGCCCCAAAGCCGATGAACCTCACTGGATTCGGACTGGGCTTGCGGCCCACCCACTACGAGGCGCTCCTCAGCGAGCCTCACCGGATCGACTGGCTCGAGATCGTCACCGAGAACTACCTCGTGCCGGGCGGTCAAGCGCTGCATTTCCTCGAGCGCATCCGCGCACGTTTTCCGCTGGCGATGCACGGCGTATCGCTGTCGATCGGCAGCACGGATCCGATCGATCGGGAGTATCTCAAGGCGGTGCGGAGGCTAGCGGACCGCATCGAGCCCGCGTGGATCTCGGATCATCTTTGCTGGACCGGCGTCGAAGGCCGCAACGTCCACGATCTGCTGCCGCTGCCGTACACCGAGGAAGCGCTCGCGCTGGTGGCTGCGCGGGTCGGCGAGGTCCAGGAGGCGCTTGGGCAGAGGATCCTGCTCGAGAACGTGTCGAGCTATCTCACGTTCAAGACCTCGGAGATGCACGAGTGGGAGTTCCTGACCGAGGTGGCCGAGCGCGCCGATTGCGACATCCTGCTCGACATCAACAACATCTATGTGAGTAGTGTGAATCACGGCTTCGATCCTTCCCGCTATCTACGTGCGGTCCCCCGGGAGCGCGTGCGTCAGTTCCATCTGGCGGGTCACAGCGACATGGGCGGACATCTCATCGATACACACGATCATCCGATCGCGGCGCCCGTCTGGACGCTCTATCGCGAGGCGGTTGCGCACTTCGGACGCGTGCCCGCCATGATCGAGCGCGACGACAACATCCCGCCGCTCGCCGAGCTGGTGGCGGAGCTCGACCTGGCGCGCGCGCATGCCGCCGGCGAGGCGCTCCAGGCGGCCTGATGCGGCTTCGGCAATTACAGTGTGAGCTGCAGCGCGACCTCCTCGGCGAGACGAGTATGGTCGGCGCCGCGATCGTGGACGCGCCGCCGCTGCCGGCGGACGCGCGTCTTGGCATCTACCGGCACGGGTACCGGGCGCGCTTGGCGGAGGCCCTCGACGATATCTATCCGATACTGCACCGGATCCTGGGCGATGAGACCTTCGCATCGGCGGTGGAGCTATTCATCGAGACGCACCCCTCGATCCACCGCTCCATCCGCTGGTACGGTCGCGAGCTCGCCGATTTTCTGGCGAACCAGCCGCCGTTCGCCGAGCAACCCGTGTTCGGGGAGATCGCACGCTTCGAGTGGACTTTATCCGAAGTCTTCGATGCGCCGGACGCGGCGCCGCTCGATCGGGCCGCGCTCACGAGCGTGGATCCCGGCACCTGGGCGGCGCTCAAATTCCGCTTCCATCCCTCGGTCCGGAGGCTCGCGTTCTCGTGGAATACGGTCGCCGTCTGGCAGAGCATGAGCGCCGATGACGAGCCGCCCGCGCCCGAAGCGTCGCCAGCGCCTGTACCATGGATCCTCTGGCGGCAGAATTTCAAGAACTACTTCCGCTCGCTCGATGCGGCCGAGGCGGCGGCGCTCGATGCCGCGATCGCGGGACGTGCGTTCGGTGAAATTTGCGAGGCGCTCGGCGCGTTTCTCACCGAGGATGAGATCCCGCTGCGCGCCGCCATGCTGCTGGGCGCCTGGATGGATAGCGGGATGATCGTCGGAGTCGGGCCGGACTAGGCTCCTCGGGCTAAAGCAGCGTTCCCTCCGCGCCCACCATCTCCTTGCGCAGCAGCGGGATCGGCGGTCCGCCGTAGGAGAGGAACTTGTCATGAAAATCGTGCCAAAGCGCATGCTCGTCGGCGGGCGCCGCCCCCGTCGATCCAGCCGCCGCCGCCGTACCGCCCCCAGCGCGCATCTTGGCGACCCAATCGGTCCGGAGCTTCCGAATCATCAGTTTGCCGAGCGTGTAGTTGAGGTATGCCGGATCGTAGGTCCCGCGCGCGGCTTGCTGACGGGCATTGCCCGCATCCTGGAACGCCTGTTCCCTAAACATCTTCTCGGACTGCGCCACGGTCCAGCCCTCCGTATGGAGGCCGATGGATGACAGGAGCCGCACGTCCCGCAGTAGCGCGTCCATGAGCTGACCGATGTGCATCTCGGAGTCGCCCTTGTTCAGGCCCTCCTCGTACATCATCTCCTCGCAGTAATGCGCCCAACCTTCTGCGAAGGCGTATCCGATCCAGAGCCCTTCGAGCTTGTTCGGATTCGCGTTCGAGTGCAGAAACTGCAGGAAGTGGCCGGGCCACACCTCGTGCACGGATGTCGACATGAGCGTCGCTTCGCTCGCGATGTAAGCGGCCTGTTCGGTCTTGGTCCACTTCGGATTCGGGGGCGCAATGTTGTACGTGGCCGCGACGCCCTTATCGTAGGGTCCGGGCACCTGAATGAATGCGAAGTTCTCGCGGTTGTAGGGCGGGGCTTCGGCCACCAGCACCTCGTCATTGTTGGGGATCGTCACGACATTATTCTTCTCGACGAAGTCGCGCAGCATGCTCAACTGCTTGCGCGCCGCATCGAGGTCGCCCTCGGGCGGCTTCTTTGCGGACACCTTGGCGACGCATGCAGCCAGCGTGCCTTTGGGCAGATAGGAAGCGCACTCGGCCTTCAGCGCCGCGGTGTTGCGCTCGAGGTCGGCGCGTCCGGCGGCCTCGATCTGTTCCAGCGGCAGATCGACTTGCTCGGTTTCCTTGAGCATCTGTGCATACAGCTCCTTGCCGAGCGGGAACTTGTCGTTCGCCGTCTTCTGCAAGCCCGTCATATAGTTGGTGAGATTGGCCATCGCGTTCGCGGCGTTCGTGGTGGCGTCGGCCAGATCTTTCTGCATGGCGGGATCGGACACCGAGGCGAACACCTGCGGGGCGTCCTTCTTGTAGAAATCGACGAAGCCTCCGAACTCGGCGATGCCTTGCTCGATGTAGCTCTTGGGCAGCGGACCCTGGAGGTTGGCTTGAATGTCGGTCACGATCTTGGGAATGCCGCGGGCGAATTTGATGAATGCTTTCAGGCGCGCGTTGAGCGGCGCATAGTTGCGGCTCACGTACATGTCGGGATCGATCGACTCCAGATACCAGTAGGGGTTGGTGGATGGGTAATGAGACTTCTCCAGCCAATAGAGATCGCGGTCCACGACGCTCAACAAGTAGGCGCGATCGAAGCGCTCGCCCGGCTCAAGCGGCGTGGGATCGACCGCCGTGAGCTGATCGCGCTCATCGTGCAGCCGCGCGATCTCGCGCCTGAGACCATGGGCGCTCAAATCCGGAAGCTGCCCGTCGTACTCGTGTTTGCCCGCGAGCGCGGCGAAGAACGGCTGGGCCGCAAAGTAGCTCTGCACGAAGCCGTCCGCGACCTGCTGCCACTGCAGGCTCGCCTGCGAGGGGGGCCGCTTCGCAGGCGCTTTCGACTGCGGCGACTGATTGCAGCCTGTGATCGTGGCGGCGAGCAAAACCCAAGACAAAGCCCCACCCATCTTGATTTTCAAGGACATTGTTACTCCCCCCTTAGCTTTTTTGGACTTTTTGCAATCAAGGTATCGGTCAGCCAGAGCCCGATTCCGTCGATTCTCACCCGATCCGGTCAGAAATCATAGGGACCGCCGCGCTCGAGCGCCTGCCGGTAGGCCGCTCGCCCATGGATGCGCTCCAAGTACGCCATCAGTTTCGGGCGGCTGGCGTTCAATCCCGCGCGTGATGCCGCGGCCTCGAGCGGAAAGCTCATCTGTACATCCGCAGCGGTGAATTGGCCACCGGCGAACCACGGCCGGGCGGCGAGCTCGGACTCCATGAAATCCAAATGCAGCTCGAGTTGAGGCGCGATGAATGTACGGGTTACCTGACCCGCGATGCGGCGGGCGATCGAGCTCACCGGCCACGGCAGTGGAGCCGAGGCCACCCTGTCGAACACGAGTTTGAGCAGCAAGGGCGGCATGGCGGACCCCTCTGCATAGTGCAGCCAGTAGGTATAGCGCAAGCGCTCGGGCGTGCCGCCGGGAGGAATGAGCCGGCCGCCTCCATACTTATCGACCAGGTACTCGATGATCGCGCCCGACTCGGCGATCGTCAAAGAACCGTCGGTGATGATCGGGGATTTTCCCAACGGATGGACTGCGCGAAGCGCCGGCGGGGCGAGCATCGTGCTCGCATCGCGCTCGTAGCGCTTGACTTCGTAGCGAACCCCGAGCTCCTCGAGCAGCCACAAGACCCGCTGCGAGCGCGAATTGTTGAGGTGGTGCACCGTGACCATGGCGGTCTCCGAAAGGCGAACGCTGCTGCGTTAAAGCGCCGCGCCTTCACGATCCGGCTGAGTCGAGACCCCGCGGCCCGGCGGATGGAACAGCACGCGGGTCGCGCGAAACTCCGGCAACGCTTCGCAACGCGCCGCAAGCGCCGCAAGCCCGGGATAGATTACCCACGACTGGCTCAATTGCAACGCGTCACACAAAAAAGTGAAGACGCAGACGACGGTGACGTCGGCTTGGCCCAATCGGGCGCCGACCAGCCAGGCATCGCCCCGTGACTGCGCCAGCCGGTCAAGTTCCGCGAGCGCGCCGTGCATCTGGTTGCGGCAGCGCTCGATCCACGGCTCGTGGCGCTTCTCCTCAGGCCGGAATGCGACCTCATACAGCTGCAACACGCCCTTCTCGGCGGCGCCCAGCGCGATCGACATGATCCGCAAGGCGTCGCGACGCTCCTTTCCGAAGCGCGGCAGCAAGGCACGATCAGCCCCGGCGGACTCGTCGAGAAAATCCAAGATGGCGGTCGAGTCGATCAGAGTCTCGCCGTCGGACTGCACGAGCACCGGGACGCGGCTCAAGGGGTTGAACTGGCGAATCAGCTCGAATTCTTTGCCCACCGACCAGTTCTTGTGCTCGTACGGCACTTCGAGCAGATTGAGGCTCACCGCTACGCGCCGTACGAACGGCGAATCAAACATTCCGATCAATATCATGCTCAATGTCCACCCTTAACCATGAGCCCCGCCTCCGCGAGGGCTTGCGCCAATTCGATTTCGATGCGCTCCGCATCCCTGCGCGGTATCCGCTGCAGATGCAGCGTCGGCCCGGTCAGTACCTCCAATCCGCGCTTTAGAACACTTCCGGCCGCCCGAATACCCGCCTTGTGCTGGTCGAAGCGCTCCGCCGGAGGGTACCTGCTCATTCCCACGTACACGCCATATGAGCAACGAAGCCTGTCGCGGTAGTCGAGAAGCACTAGATAGATATTCGACCGTCCCCTGGCCGCAGCACGGAAGCCGAGCGCTACCTCGTAGGCGCGCGGCAACCAATCCACATAGCGCATCGGCAGCCATTCCGGAATCGACGCTGCAGCGCAGTGCCACAGCCGCTCGAGCGCACGTTCGATGTTAACGGACATTTCGCCGCGCATCCAGAGCTCGTGGATGCAGTGCGCACCCGCCGCTCCGTCGGCGCTCGCCAAGGCGCCCTCGAAGCGCGCGGCAAGCTCGCTTCGAGACATGCCGCGAAGCGGTCGTTCGGTGGGAGGAGAAGTGGCGCCGGCTGTGTCCACCGCTTCCGAATGTTATCTAAATAACGTAAGCAATGTCGGTGGCTTCGCGCTAGTTCGCGACCGGCGTTGCCGCGTCGTGCCGCAAGGCGTCGCTGCAGAGATGAACGTCCCCGCTCTTGGTCTCGATTCTCACGCGCGCGCGGCCCTCACCGCTCTTGAATTCAAGACGCGAGCCGGGCCCGAAGTGGGCCTTCTCCGCCTTCGGGCCGAAGCAATTATCGATGTCGCCGCTGAAGGTTTGAATGTCGAAATCCGCTGCGGGCGCCGCGGGAAAGTCGAAGCGCATATTCCCGCTGACCGACTCTCCATCGAGCTCCGCGTCGGGCGCGAGCGAGAGGTTAGCCTTGAGATTGCCCGAAATGCTATGGAAGCGGCCGCGCGTGAGAGTCGCGAGATCGACCTTCGCATTGCCGGTCACGGTCTGGATTTCGACCTCGCCCGACCCCCCGCTGAGCTCGATGTCGCCGTTGATGGTCCTCACCTCGGTCGACTTCGCGCCGCGCGCGGTCATATGGACGAAGCCGGTCGCCGTGTTGACGCGCACATCACCGCCGACCTCGCCGCTGATGTTGCCGCTCACCGTACGCAGATCGACATCGCCCTTGAGGCCCTGCACCTTGAGATTGGCGCTCACCAGGGTAGCTTTGACGTCGCTCTTCTCCGGTACGTGAATCACCAGACGCGCCTCGTCATCCGAGTGCCCCGCACCGACACCCGGCCGCACCTGGATGGAAGTTTTGTCGCCGCCGCCGGAAATACGCACGCTGTCACCGATGTCGTCGGGCGCGCCCGTCACCTCGATCTCCGGCCGATCCCAGCCGGTGAGCTCGATCGATCCGGTGATATCGAAGATCTCAACCGTCCCATGAGGATCGGCGCTGCGCGATTGGCGAAATACCGCCGCGGCGTAAAGCGGTGGTGAGGGAAAGGCTAGCGACGCGCCGAGCACCGCGGCCATGGCGCAGGGGAGAATTCGCTTTGTAGGTATGGGCATGGTCAGATTCTCGCCAAGGTGGGTTGGGTCGTGCGCACGACGTCGTCGTACAGATCGAATTCGTCGTGCCAGGCACTCTCCAGGAGCTGCTCGAGCACCGGGCTTTCGGGATCCGCCACGAGCGCTTTGCGAATGTCCTCGCGCGCGGCGTGGATCGTCGCCAGACTCGACTCGATCTGCGCACGCGTCGCGGGATCCAGGAGCGCGAGTCGTTCGTGGAAGGTCTGCTCGAGCGCGGCGCGGGTGGCGAGATAGCCGGCCTCCCCGGGCTCCTCGAAGCTCGCGCCGGCATGGGCGGTCGCCGGTCGGCTGCCGATCGAGACTGGCCCGCCGTGCAGAACCACGAAGGCCAGCGCCCCCGCGATTGAGATCACAGCTACCGCCGCTGCAAAGGCGAGGGTCGGCGAGGGGCGCGGCCGGCGCACGATTTCGCGGACGATGCCGGGCCAGAGATTTCTGCCCGGGACAATATCGGGCGACAGCTTCGCCAGCTGTTCGTCGAGGGTAGCGCGCGCGCCGTCTTTCATGCCGTCTCCAGTCCGAGCGCCTCGCTCAGCAACCCGCGGGCGCGATGCAATTGGGCCTTGCAAGTGCCTTCCGCCACTCCGAGCGCGCCGGCCGCCTCGCCGTGGCTGTAGCCGTAGATACCGACCAGCACCAGCACGTGTCGCGCGCCATCCGGCAGCGCGGCGATCGCGCGCTCGAGATCGAGTGGCGGCACACCATCCGGGGCCGGCAGATCGGGGAGGCCCGACGCGGGCTCGGCCACTTCCCGAGAGAAACGCAGGCCCCGGCGCCGCGACAGCACCGTGCGGATGGCAATGCGCTGCATCCAGGTCGAAAACTGACTGCGGCCCTCGAAACGGTCGAGCGCCCTCCAGGCCGCGATGAACGATTCCTGGGTGCAATCCTCCGCCGCCTCGCGCTGGCCGGTGAGCCGTAGACAGAGTCCATAGATTCTTGGCGCAAATTGCCGATACAGGGTCTCAAAAGCTGTCAGATCGCCGCCCGCCGCTGCCGTGATCAGCGCGGTCGGCTCCGGCTCGATGTCGCGAGCTTCTGCGAAATGCCGATACTGGACTGGTCCCACCACGCTCCCCAGGAACTCGCCGAATACCGAGTTAGAGGCGGGGGGTGCACGGAAGGTTTAAATACCAGGCCCGGGTCGGCGGAGCCTTTCAAGGAGTCCGGCGCGCATCCCCGCCCCTCCAAGCGATCTCTCCGATGCAGGGATCCAACAACCGGTCGACCCGCGGAGCGAAGCCCATCGTCCGAAGCAGTGCGAACGCTTGGATCCGAGCTCGCGGAAACGCGTCATGCAAGCGGGTGGCGGCGGCCAGCAGGGTCCGGCCCCTCGTCACGACATCGTCAACGAGGGTCAGATGCGCTGGATCAACGGAGACGCAAGTAAGTTCCACCGCCATGCTGTCGTAATGTCTCTCCACAGAGGGTCTTTCTCGGGGCGCGGCCGTCGCCGACTTGCGGACCGGCCAAACTCGGCGGATACAGTCGCAATGATCGGCGGCGAGGCCCTCGCGCACCAGCGCCTCCGCGAGGAGGCCCGCCACCGAGCCGCACAGCGTACCCGTGGCTTGGCTTCCGGGGACAGGAACCAGGACGTCGCTCGAACTGAAGAATCCGGCGATCGGTGGGCATGCGCGTGCGTGCTGTTTCACGCATTGCGCATACTTCCGAATCAGGCGCGCGTCGCCCGCCTTGAGGAGCGCGCACAAGGAGCGCGACCTTTCGGACACCTCGCACCTGCCGCCCGGCGCATAGATGTAGCAGGACGCGAAAGCAATAGAGGGGATCATCCGTACGGTTCGCTGCCGCTAACGGCTGAGATCGTCGTCGCGGACCGGTTCCCGGCCACTCGATGCGTCGCGCTCCGCGGACTTAAGCCGTGTGCGCAGCCACTTTTCCCGCGCCTGCCGGCGCATCTCCTCGAGATCCGGTGCTCCACGCGGACTCTCGTGGATCTGTTCGCTTCGATGCTCGGCCTCGGATTGTCCGGCATCGCGCGGCTCCAGGTCGTAAGACACTCTCGGCCTGCGATGAACGGGCTCGCGCTCGATCCCCTGCGCCTTGAGGGTCCGATGGTCGATTCGCGCCGACACGTGGGCATCATGCAGAGCCTGGTTGGTCACCGTCGCCCAGCGCTCGCGCACCCGAATCAGTTCGTTGACGCCGGGACTCAAGCCCAACTGGCGCCGGGACGAGTCGTTGAGCTCGAGTGTGGTCTTTGCGGCGAGTCCTTCGACCGTCGCTTCCCGCGTAGTCGCCAGCAGGTGCGCGTGAAAGTTGCGCGGATCGCTTCCCGGATAGTCGCGCGGAGCGTGTACGGCGACATCCACGGCGAACCGATAGACATCCGAGAGCTCCTGCGCGAACCCTCGGACCAGGAGAAGGCGCTGATTCGCATTGAGCTCCACGGGAAGCGCGACCGTGTACTCGCGCGCGACTCTCGAGTCCTTGCGCTTCTCGGCCGCCTCTGCGGCGTTCCAGAGGTTGGCCCGGTCACGCGCCCAGTCCATTTGCGTGCCGGCAAATCGGCTCGGCAGTATGATCTCCTTGTGCAGCACGTCATCGCGACCGGAGTGATCGTAGATGCGCCCGCTGCGCTCGTCGCGAATGCGCTCGCCGGCGCGATAGGCTGCGGCGCTCGGAGCATTGCTTCCGGTCGAGCGGCTGAATATCTTCACATTCAAGTGATAGATGGCCACGCCGCTACGCCCGAATCAGGTGCTCGAGATACTGCGGCTCGCAGGCATACCCGCCCACGGCTGCCGCGAACGGCTCGTCGATGGGCGTGAGCTCGATGACACTCGCGCTCGCTGCGTCGACCGGAAAGAACGCACCTTCCGGCTCGCAGAAGAGGTCATCATCCTCTTGGAGCGATCCGCAGTGCTCGCAATGATTCGCCCAATTCGACCCCGGCGCGGCTGCGCTCAGCGCCGGCCGGTATGTCGCGGAAAAGTCCTTCAAACGTTGCTGAACGTCGTCCGGGAGATATCCGATGTGGAAGAGCAAGGCGCTCCATGGAACCGGGTCCCATGTGTCGTTTTCCGGCCCGCCCTGTTCATGCTCGGCCTGGGACAGCGCCTCGTGGGACGGCGGTACGACCAGCGCGACCAGGCGCGTCTGCAAGCCGCACCGCGGGCACTCGCCCGCCGTGCGGGCTATCAAGTAGCCGTTCGAGCGGACATTGACGCCGTCGGAATGAGAATCCGGCATGGTGCTATCGTGTCCAGGATTGCTTCGGGCCGAAGGACACCCGGAGCCACGCGCGCGATGAAGCGGTTTTCAGATAGCCGCGGAAATCGGGTAATTGTTCGATTTGCGAGGGCATGACAGCCGCCTCCGTCACGTGTTGCCGGCTCGTGCTTTCGGAGCGGCGTGCACCGCGCAGCGAAAAAGCAGACTCGCGATCGCTGCCGAGGGAGACCTGGCGGCGCACGACTTCGCGCTCACCGATGAGCCGGGACGCGAATTGCGAGGTCCCGCCATTCTCGCTGCCGGAGCAGCGCAAAATCAGCGTGTTGCCGCAGTTCTCGATGAGCGTTTGCGCATCTGGACCATAGGTGCTTGAGACCTGCGCAAGCGATTGGAAGCCGAGGACGCAACGGCCGCCGAATTTGCGGAGCCTCGCGAGGGCGTCCCTGAGTCCATCGATCGCCCCGAGCGCGTCCAATTCGTCCATGACGAACCACAGGTGCTGGTCTTTGTCTTCCTCGCCGCTTAAGGCCTCGAAGATGGCGAGGCGCATCCAGGTGGCAATCATGGATTTGAGCGCTGCGATCTGATTCGCCTTGTAGGGAATGAACAATGCTCCCGAGGAGGGGCCGCACCGCACCCATTGCCGCACGGCGAAGGGCGCCGCCCGCTGGGCTTGCACGTGCTCGAAGGCCGCGATAGCCGATACGGCCACTGCGCGTATGGAGCCGAACATTCGGGCGTTCTCGAGCTCCAGGAACGGCTGTGCGGGGGTCCCCGCAACCAAAGGCTGAAGCTCCAGAGAGGATGCGACGGCGAGCAGCCGCCACAGCTCGCTCGAGTCCTTCTGATTCATTTCGCGGCAACGTTTGAGGACGGCGGCGATGAAAGTGCGCGCGTACGCGCGCCATTCGTTGGCGCCCGGGTCGGCGCTCGATGGAATCAGGCCGCTCGCCAGCTCGGCTGCATCGTAAGCGCTTTGGATCTCCGCCAGCGGATCCCACTTCACCGATGAGGGCTCGAAGGGATTCAATACGACGTCGCCGCGGTATCGATTGAAAAACCGCGCGCAATACCCGCCATCGGGGTCTGCCACCACCGCTCGGTCGCCCCGGCTCAAGGCCCCGCCCAGAAGCTCCCGTATTGCCGTCGACTTTCCGGTGCCGGTCGTGCCGATGAGCTTGAAATGCTTGGTCTCATCGCGCTCGGCGATCGGTGTCCCCGCGAGCGACAATGAGCTCGAGCCTGCGCCTCCACCGACACCCCGACGCCAGCCGCCGGCATCCTTCAAAAGCACGCCGCGTTTATGTGTCTCCGCGGACATTCGCCGCCTCGCCCGCACCAACGCGACAGCGGCCAGCGTGACGGCCGCAATCCCGAACACCACGCCTGTACCGCGCAATGAATCCAGCGCCGGCATGCCCGGCATGGCTAATACCCCTTGACGACGAAATAGTCGCCCTTGTCGCCATATGCGGGGGCGGTGCGGTCGACATGCACGCACAATCGCGCCGACTCCCCGCAGCGGCGCCACTCGACGCGGCCCCCTTGCTGCTCGAGCAGGGAAATGTTCGCGGCAAGTTGATCACGGCGGGCGCGCAGGGCATCTATCTCACCGGGGTTAGGGAGAACCCAGCGTGCGATGGCGAGGGGCACGGCGGTCGAAAGCGTTGCTGCCGCCGCGCTCAAGATGAGGCCGCGCATGCCTGCGGCGCGTTTCATGGCGCGCAGCGCATGCGCCGCCCGATTGCTTTCGGCGGCGAGATCCCGGAGCTCCTCGACCAGCGTACGACGGATCTCTTCGCGCACCACCCCGTCGAGATCCTGCGTGTGCGCGCGCAGCCGTTCGAGGTGCGTCTCCGCGAGCTTCTGATGCGCTTGCGCGCTTTCCATCAGAAGGCCGAACTTCATCGTGGTTTCGTCCATCGCCGCGGGCCGCTCACTCACGTCCGCGGTCCTCTCGCGTCCTGGTCGCGGTCCGCGCGATGCGCGACGGCGCCGCCGTTGACACAGACGTCGACGCGGACACAGACGCCGACGCCGACGCCGTCTGAGACCTGTGCTGCTCCCAGGTCCGCTTGACGGAGAGTCGCACCTGTTCCCAGTCCCCTCCCGATGCGTATTTCAAATAGCCGTGCAGATCCGGTAACCGCTCGATCTCTGAGGCCAGCACCGCCGACTCGACACTCGAGTGCTCGCTGTGAGAAACCGAGCCGAACATCTCGGAATACCTGCGGCTTCTCGATACGGTCGTGCGCAGGACCTCGCGCTCGCCGATGAGCTGTGAAGCGAATCGGGCGGTTCCACCTCCCTCGCTGGCGGAGCAGCGTAGAATGAGCGTGTTGCCGCAATTTTCCACGATCGTGTGTGCTTCGCCTTGACCGTATGTACTCGAGACCTGCGCAATCGACTGGAAGCCCAACACGCACCTTCCGCCGAATTTTCGCAGCCGAGCGAGCGCATCCTTGAGCCCGTCGATCTGGCCAAGAGCGTCCAGCTCGTCGACGACATACCAGAGCCGACGCGCGCCGCGCCCCGATTCCTCGTCGGACTCTAAGGTCCGGTCCATGGTCTCGAAGATGGCGAGCCGCATCCACCCCGAGATCGCCGATCGCAAGGCCGCGATCTGTCCGGCTTTGTAGGGCATGAAGAGCACGCCGGGCCGCTCCAGAGCCACCCACTCGCGCACCGAGAAGCCCGCTCCGCGCTGATACGCGACGTGCTCGAGGGCGCCGACCGCCGAGCTCGCGACCGAGCGGATCGAGTCGAACATCCGGAGGTTGTGCTCTTCCAGGAACGGCTGCGCGGGTGTCGCGTGAACCAGGTCGCGCAGTTCCCTGACATCCGCGATTACCAGCAGCCGATAAAGCTCGCCGACGTCGGTGATCCCCGCATCGCGCGCTTGACGCGTGACGGCGGAGAAGAACGTGCGAGCGTAGCCGCGCCAGCTGCGGTCCGCGCCCTCGTGATCGGGAATGAGGGAGCGCGCCAGTTGATCGACGTCGTAGCCGGCTTTGATTTCAGCGAATAGATCCCATCTCACGGACCGCTCATCGAACGGATTGAGTACCACATCGCCTCGGGTCGGATCGTAGAATCGATTCATGTAACCGCCGTCCGGGTCGGCGACGACCGCACGATCCCCGCGTGCGAGAGCGGATCCCAAAATCTCTTGAATGGCAGTGCTTTTGCCGGTTCCGGTCGTACCGATCAGCTTGAAGTGCTTGGTCTCGTCGCGCACGGGGACCGGGCGGCCCGCGAGCGTGATCTGCGCCGAGCGCGCGTCGGGATTCGATCTCGGCGAGAGTCCTTCCCGGACCACCGTGCCGCGCTGATGCTTCTTTCTGGCAGGCTCCTCCGCCAGCACGCGGCCGCCGGCGTAGCCGAGCGCGACGCTGAGCGTTGCGCCGAGCGCGAACTCAGCGAGACCGCCCGGGGATGCTCCCAGTTGGGACAGCACCGGCCCGGCGAGCGCGACTCCGACGCCCGCCACAGCGACGAGAGGTGCCGCGAGTGCCGGAGACTTCAAGTAGTTCAGCCACGGGCCTCGCCCGCGGGCGAGGCCGGCAATCATCGGCAGCTGCACCGCCGCGTAGGCGAGCGCCACTCCCGGCCAGCCGTGCGTCAAGCCTTCTAGCATTCCTGCCCTCCGGCGGGTGCTGCGATCCGGCGCTTGCGCTCGGGGTCGTACCAGATCTCCTTGATGAAGCGGTGGTGCGACTCGACGCCGAACTGGATGACGATATCGATCAACAAATACAGCAGGCTCTTGATGTCGTTGCGTGCGAGATCGCGTCCGCCTTGGTTTTGCTTCACCAGCAAGACCAGCTGCTCGAACGCCAATTCGGCGCTCGCCGCATGCACGCTGGTAATGGAGCCGGGATGGCCGGAATTGACGTTACGCAGATAGTCGAAGGCTTCCTCCGCCCGCAGCTCCGCGAGCAGGATCCGATCCGGCTTCATGCGCAGGCAGCACTCGAGCAGCTGCTTCGGCGTGATACGCGCCGCGCCTTGATCGTCCTTCGAGTAGAACAGGCGGACGTGATTCGGGTGGCGGTCCAGCACCAATTCCTTTGCGTCCTCGATGGTTATCAGGCGCTCGTGCGTCGGAATCTCGCGAATAAGCGCCTTGGTCCAGGTCGTCTTTCCGGAACCCGTAGGCCCGGACACCAGGATGTTCTTGCGGCAGCGTACGGCGAGACGCATGAAGGCGGGATGATCGCCGGCGGCCAGCAGCCGATTGAGCTCCCGCTCGTCTTCGTCGAGCGCCTGTGCGGCGCGGCGCGTGCGCCGGAAGATCCCGCGCTCCGCGAGGTCCTCGATGCTCCATACCTGATCGGCCGGGCGGCGAATGGCGATGGCGACGCTGCCGGCGGTGGTCGCGGGCGGCAGTACGATCTGCACGCGCTCCCCGGAGGGCAAGGATGCCGATAGGAGCGGTGCGGCGGCATCGACTCGCTGCTGCGTGGAGTTTGCGACCAGCTTCGCGAAGCGAACGCACCACTCGAAATCCGCAAACGGCAGCGATCGCCGGATCCAACCGTCGCGTGTCTCGACGAACCCCTCGTGCGGCGCATTGATGCAGACTTCGGTCACGTCAGGGCTCGTGAGCAACGGGCGCAGCGCCCGCAGCGTCAGGGCGAGCGCAGACGTGTCGTGGTCAGCGCGCGACTGCCCGCAGCTCATATACCGACCTGAAATCCAAATCACGAGCAACCAGGACCTGGATGCGGTCGCCGTTTCGCTTGATCACCGTCGGGGGAATATTGACTGTGCCCTTCAGGACCTCGGTCAATACGCCCTGTGAAGCCGCTGGATCGATGACCACGGTGCCCCCGCTGCCGCTGCGCGAGGACGTGGCTTCCACCGCGCCATCGATGACGGAGATCAGCATCGCGGCGCCGAACCGCTCCCAGAAGTGCCGGTTGATTTCGCCGGGCAGGCCCGCGCGGCCCAATTCATCCGCTCCCGGAGAACTCAGCGGCACCACCACGCCCGCCGGCGTTCGAGCCTCGGTCCAGAGCACGAAGACCCGAGAGGATCCCTGCTGCACCTGGCCCCGCGTCTCGCCGATGAGCTTCGTCCCGCGCTCGAGAAGCACGACGCTACCGTCCACGCCGAAGGCGTCAGTCGCCATCACGCAAGTCGTCATCCCCGGGAGGGTGGAGTCGATCGCCGTTTCCAACGTGCAGTCGATGAATGCGCCCTTGGGCAGCAGCAGTCGCTGGGCGGGCAGAACTTCGGCGCGCACGGCCGCCATGACGCTCGGCCGAAGCAGGCCCGACAGCTCGCCGGAGGGTGCGGCCTCTGGGGTCGGGCCGATCGCGGCCGCCGTATCAGCAGCGCCTTTGATTGCGGGACCCTGCGAGGCCGCGCTCCCCGCGCCGGGCGCGTTGCTCGCGAAGACCGACCCGGACAACTGGCGCTGCTGCGCGATCTCTCCGGGCGTCGGCGGGGGCGGCACGCCGGCCGTCGTGTTGACCTGCATGTTGGTCAATGGAATTTCGGGAAGTGTGGTGCTCGGCAGCGCTCCGGCCGGAACCGCAGGATGATCCTCCATTAGATCCGGTGGCAGCATCTCCGCAGACCGCGACACCGGCGGCGGGTCGATTCTGCCGAGACTCGGCAGCGATGATTCGCCTAGTGCATGACTCGCCCACGCGCTCTGCTGGCGATCCTTGGCCCGGCTCTGCCGGGCGATGTTGTTTGCGTAGTACCAAGTGAGAGCGCCGAGCCCCAGCACGCTCATCAGGGTGATGGCGAGAATGCTGCTGAGACGCGATTGGAGCGAAGCCGCGCGGTCTACAAGAGTGCTGCCGCGCTCCCCCAGCACTTGGTCGGCAGCGGAACCGGACGGCCTCATCGCACAGCTCCCGCCACATCCCGCTCGACCTCGGGAGTCACGGTGCCCGAGTCGAGCCGCAGGCCGCTGCCGCCGAATCCTTGATTGACGATGCACCCCGTCAGCCGTCCGCGCCGGAGCACGAACTGGCGCGCCACGCGATGCACGACCACATCGCCCGCCTCCATGCTGAAATTGAGCAAGGACTCGCTGCCATCGGCGTTGTGCACGAAAAGCGCCGGCAGATCCGCGTTCGCCGCAAAACGCAGCCGGGTGTGCACGCCGTCGTCCGACGCCGCGATCGGGCGCAACGTCGGATTCCCGCAGTACCAGTAATCTCGATTCTGCGAGCGCTTGGCCGCGGCATCCTCGAGCGCGGCGTCGATTCGACGAGCGGCTCTATCGGCGCTCGGGGTGGACGGATAGATGAACCGCAGCGCGAAGATCACGTCCTGGTCGCCGGCAGGCCGCTGCGGCACGGCCGTGTAGTCGATCTGGTAGCGCCTGCGGTTGGTGAGGACGGTGAGATTGGTGGCGACCTTTGCCGCCTTGGGCTTCAAGAAAAGATGATTGTCCTGGCCGAAGTACGACAGGCCCTCCATGTCGCCCGCGCCCAGACCAACGAAGGTTTCTCCCGCCTCGAACTCGAAATCGATCTGATAACCCACGAAGCCGCGAACCCGGTAAACCTGCTCGCTGTCGTACCGGGCTGCCCGGATTCGGCTGTCGACGGTTCCGCGCGCCGGCACCACCTCGGCGGTCGCGCGCGGCACGAAATGCGCGGCCGCGAGCATCAGAAGAACGGCGCACCAACCTGGGATGGCGCGGCGATCGAACTCAAGATTCATGATGACGCTCCTTGTCCGCCGGCTCGTCGAGCTCCGGCTCCGACTTGAAATCGACGATCTTGAAACCCAAAGGATTCCAGCTGCGGATCTTGGGGTCCTTGGCGGGTTCGGTATAAGCGAATTGAATGGTCGCCACCCAGTGAGTGAAGGTCTCTTCCGAATCGACGCCGCGGCGGAGCGCTTTCAGGTAGCGAACTTGAGCGAGGTCGGACAGTCCGCTCGCGCGAGTGAAGAAGCTGACCGATGTGACCTGCACCCGGACCGTACTGCCATCCTTGTGGATGTTCAGCGGGGACGACGGATTGGTCGCGGTCCAGGCGGCGTACCAAGTCTGGTTGCGCTGAGGCGAATGAAACGCCCCGCACTCCTCGTAGTCGCTTTCCGCGGTCGCGAAGTTGAATCGCTCGCAGATGGTGAGATAGTGCGTGAGAAAGTAGCGCGTGACCGCTTCTTGCGGGGTTGCCCGCCCGTCGTAGGCCGGCACCACATCCACGATGCCGGTCGTGTTGTCGACGCGTACCACGAACGGGTCCACGCGCTTCAGCGGCATGAGCAACACCAGTGCAACCGCACTCGCCACGGCGCAGCTCCATCCCGCGGCGGCCACCCACCCGACGAGGCGGAGCATACGACGACGCTGGTACGTCGGATCCGTATCCCACGACCGCGCCTCCCTGAAATAACCGTCGAGCTCGGCCTCGGCTGTCATCGCGCCTCCGGTGGCGGCGGTACAGTCATGGGCGCTCGGGTAGCTGGGGTTCTGGCGGGAGCACCGGTGCCCGGGACTTGGACGGACGCGGGCAGGTTGATGGGCATCAAATGAGCGTCGCAACGGACTTCGTGCGACGTACAGGCGGCGAGCAATACGAGAGAGCACAGAGCCAAGCGCATGTTGTTTCACCCTCCTTGGTGCATTGGATTCATATCGACGTCACTCTCGGTCGTCGCCTGTCGCGGAGCTGGGCGGCGGCTTGGCGACGCGTACGGGCAGGCCGATCGCCATTTCAAACATTTTTCTCGCAGCGAATCCCCCGACCGGCGAGGCGACGGCGCTCCCGTGCTGGCGTGCCCAGGCGATGGACCGGCTCACGAGACCGAACGAGGCCAGCGCCATGCCGCCGGAGAGCGCCGCCGCAATGGGCATGATCTGGCGCAAGATGAGGAACACCAGGACCGCGACCAAGACCATGTTGAGCGCGTCCATGGTCAAGATGTTGCCGCCGCGCGCCGCGGTCTGAGACGCAAAGGTCTGAACGAGCTGAAGAAGCAGCGCCGCGATCATCACGGTCAGGACCGTGATGAGGGCGTAGTGAGTGAGCTGCGCCACCCAGGCGGCAAACATCCGCTTGGTCGCGTCGAAAAATAGCATCGCTACGAAGAGCGGACCCAAAGCCAGCAACACCGCGAGCGCGATGTTGGACAGCGCGATCAAGAACATGGCGTACACGCAGAGCAATCCCATGAGGCACCAAACCACGGCACCGGCTAGGAGGTAGCCGACGGCGGTGCCGATGCTCCATGTTTGGCCTTTCACCCAAAGGTTGCCCGCCACCGTGCCTCCGCTTTCCCAAATCGTATCGATGGTGCCGACCGGGTCGCCCGCGCCGATCACGGTCGCGGCGAGCTGCGCCGGTGCGTTGTAGAACGTGTCGACGATGACGGTGTTGTAGAGCCAGAGATTCAAACCGACGCCGAGAACCACGGCGAGCGTGATGATGCGCTTCAGCCCGGCGGTGAAGGGCTCCTCGATTTGCCCGGTGAGGTGCAAGTAGCCCCATGCCATCACGTAGAGCGTCGCGAGCGTCACCACCGCCGGCTCGAGCACGGATGCGAGGGCCGCCGTGTTGCTGCCGATGTAAGTGCTGAGCTGTCCGTTGAGCCAGCCCCAGAATGTGGCGAAGAACCCCATGGCTCAGGGCACCGGCGAGAAGCGCGTGCTGAACTGTCCCTGCCCCGCGATCGCATGTTCGCGCTGCTGCTGCGCGTTCACTGCGGCCATCGCGTCGCTCGTCTGCGCGAGCACCTGCAATTTGGTCTGCTCGTTTTGCAGCATGCCGAGCTCCGCGCTGATCCGAGCCTGAAGATCGAGGATTGCCTTCTGGTCCTTGGCGGTCGAGATTGCCGCAATCAGGGTTTGAATCGCGGCAAAGCGATTGCTCGAGTTGGCGAGCGCCTCCTCTGCAAGCGCCTGCCGCAACGCGGCCGACTGGCGCCCGGCGGTGATTTGCTGTTGATCGGTCGGCGATAGCGCCGAGAGCTGAGACGGCGAGAGCACCGCATTGGCGTTGACCGCGGTCCTCACGTCGGCGGCGAGACCGGGATAGGCGCCGCCGCCCTGGAGCGCTGCGGTCAATTGCGAGACGCTCGTCGGCAGATAGTTGCGCACGGTACCGGCGAGCAGGAGCTGCATGCCGCGAGATCCGGTCATGGTCTGCAGCGCCGTATTCGCCTGGCTCAATTGCGCTTCCGCGGTCTGCAATTGCTGCTGCAACGTGGCCACTTCCCGGACCAGCTGCGCGATCGCCCCCACATCGACGACCGCCCATTGCGCGTGCGCGGCGGGTACCGCGACGACAGCCAGCCACACTGCGAACAGAATCCGAGTAATACGCATGGACCTACCTCCCTGTGTGTTCCGAAGCCGCGATCGGCCGACCGGCATGTTCCGCCATGAACGGATCCAACCAAGCATCCGGTTCCGGGCCGTTGATCGAAATCAGCTCGTGCATGCGCGCGACTTGCGAGGCACGCCCGGAGATCACCGCGAGCTCGCCGTCGAATCCCTTGAGATCGAGCTGGCACACGACGCTGTGATGCGATTGCTTCACGAGGAACATGCGCGAGCCGGGTTCGAGCTCTTCTTTGATGAGCTTGAACTCGCGGTGCGTGAGCCCGAAGCCTCCCATATATTCCTCGCGGTCCGCATCGGCATTCGGGAAGAACACCTTGGTCGGCGTCTGCTCCACCAGGGTTCTGCTGATCGGACTCTGCAATACATCGCTCGCACTCTGGGTAGCGAGGCACATTACAGCGTTCAATTTTCTCCAAGTCTTGGGCCCGTCCTTGGCGAAGCTCTCGAATGCGGGGTCCGCCAGCAGCCGCCAGAACTCGTCCATCCAACACACCAGCCGGCGGCCGTCGAGAAGCTGACGCACTAGATGAAACAGATAGAGCGTGATCGGGGAACGAGTCTGCGCGTGGTCGAGAAACTCGGTGACATCGAAACCGACGACCGACTTCCCGCCAAGGCGGGCGGCCAAGGTATCCACGGGGTTGTCGAATACCCACGCATAGTCCCCGCGGCTGCCCTCGCACCAGCAAGCCAGGCGGGCATGCAGCCCCTCCGGATCGGTCGGGTCCAAAAACTCGATCAGCCGCGACAAGCGCCGCGCGGCGAGGTCCAGCGCGAGCGTCCCGCGCAATGCCTGCTCGAGATCGGCTTGTTCGCGCACCCCCGCGGAGTGACCCGCTTTTCGCGGGCCGATTCCGCAGATCTCGCGCAGCCAGACCTTGAGGAATTCGACATTGGTCGGTGTCGGCGGCAGCTGCAGCGGATTGAATCCGGTCGGGGCACCGTTCTCGAGCGGGAAATACTCGCCGCCCAAGGCCCGAACGAGAATCTCGAGCCCCCGGTCCTTATCGAATAGCACTTGGGTTGTGTCATGCCGCGCGAGGAGGCTCACCAGAAATCCGATGAATACGGTCTTGCCGGACCCGGTGGGTCCGCATATCAACGTATGACCGGTATCTTTGCGGCTGCCGCCCTCCGGGTCGCGCGGATCGCTCGCGTGCAGCGAAAAATGATAGGGGGAGCGGGCGCTGGTTACGAGGAACGCCAGCGATTTACCCCAGTGATTGCCGTCAGCGCGGCCGGTGGGATAGTTGTGAAATGGCGCCATCGCGGCGAGATTTCGCGAGGTGATGGGAGCCTTTCTCGGGCGCAGTGCGAAATTTCCGGGTAATTGGGCCCAGAACGCAGACTCGAGGCCGAGATCCTCGCGAGCGACCAGCATGCCCGTGTCCGCCAGCAGGCTGCGTGCGAACGCAACCGCATCGTCGAGCGGCTTGAGCCGGCCGAGATCGGTGCCCTCCGAATCGACGACGTCGGTCATTAGCTGCAACGAGAAATGATGATCTCCCATGGAAAACTCGTTGCTGGTCAGTGCGTCGAGCGCATCCTTGAGTTCCGCAGCCTGCGAGACCGCGAAATCCCCGGCATTGATCATTCGATTGAATTGACGCTGCAGCAGCGCCTGACCGCTCGCCTTGCTCAGAAACGTGAACGACTGTGTCAACACGAAAGAGAGTGGCGCCGAAAGCAACCTGTCGTACATTCCAACCGCGGTGGGCGTCGGGTACTCCTTGATTCCCAGGATCGCGCCTACCCGGGTGTCCGTCGGCGAACGGTATTCGAGGACCTCGGTGCCGAAGTAAAGGCGGACGCTCGCCAGCGCGTGGCTCAAGGGCCCTCGCGGCAGCGGGATACGGCGGCTCTCCCCATTTACCAGAAGACCCAGGTATTCGAGTAGCGAGGAGCACCAGAACTTGCCGTGAAGGTAGCAGCCCAGGATCTCGGGCTCGTATCGCGCGAGCGATACGTTAAGGGTCAGCGCGAGCTTCTCGCAGGCATCGATTGCATCGGTGAGTTCGGCAAGACCTGCCGCGCGCTGAGTTCGGGCAACCGCGCGTGACAGCCAGCCGGTCGCCTTCCCAGGAACAGGTCGATACAAGACTGCTAGATAGAGCTCGTTGACCATGAGGGTTTGCTCACGGAGCCGGCGCTGGTAGCCGTCGTGCAACCGTGCCGCGAAGCGGCCTGCGGGGGGCCGGTACGGCGCGTTATAGTCAAGTGGTTCGATCGACCCACGCCGGCGCACCAAATGGGTCCACAAGGAGACGCTCGGACTTGCGATGTTCCGCCAGAGGACGTTGAGCCGCTCATGCCAATTGTTGAGATCGGTATCGTCGCGCGTCTCGAAGCTGATGCCTCCCAGCCGGAACGCCTGGAGATAATCGCCGAATTGCGTGCGCACGATCGTGGGAGAGACGTGCGCGCCGTAGGGGATGCGGTCGGCCGCGGTCATCTCGCGCTGCAGGGCCGCGCCGCGGGTCAACGACGGCACGTCGCACGGTCCGCGAAGAGAATCTCATGGCCTCGGCAGTGATGCATCGTGAAACCCTCTTGAATGTTGTCGACCGCGTGCGACAGGATGAGGGAGCGGCGAGTGCAAGAGAACAGGACAAAATGATCGATACGATGAGAAAGACCGCAAACGATGCCACGAGTGGATCCTTGGTCATGTATGAGGGCGCATCTCATGACCCTTGCGGACGGCCGTGACTAAATCGTGTTGGCGGCCCCTCGATGGTTGCTATGCGGTTTAACAATTGTTAAACTATCGTTAATCAGGAGCTGTAGCATGTCGATGACGGTGAAACTTCGAAAAATCGGTAATTCCCTAGGGGTCATTCTGCCGAAAGAGGTTGCCGACCAAATGCGGGTATCCGAAGGCGATACGCTGCATATAATCCCTGACGCGGATGGCGCACGACTGACCCCTTTCGACCCTGATTTCGAATCAGCCATGAAGGCGTTCGGCCGAACGCGAAAGAAGTATCGCAACGCGCTGCGGGCACTCGCAAAATAGATTTTGGCATCGTACGCCGATGAAACACCCGGTTTGGGTACCATTGCATGCCGTGGCAGCGATGCACGCTGAGTTGATTGCCGAACATGGCGGCCTTGCTGGGCCCGTGCGGATCGCTCTGCTGGAAGCGGCTCTTGGGCGCCCTCAACACCAACACAGTTACTCCAAGCCCACGCCCTCGCTTGGGCGCCTCGCTGCGGCCTATGGGTATTCTCTTGCGCGTAACCATTGCTTTGCCGACGGTAATAAGCGCATCGCGCTTGCCGTCATCGACGTGTTCCTGCAATTGAACGGGCGCGAACTGACCGCAGAGGAGGTTGATGCAGCCGAGATTATTCACTCCGTCGCGGCCGGAAAACTGACCGAGGATGAACTGGCCGCGTGGATCAGCGAACACTCGCGTGGCATTTGACCAACACGATTCCGTGACAGAGCCTTGTTAATTAGATGGCCGCCGGCGTCGAAGCAAAGGGCAAACGCGGATGGTTGAAAGAACTCGTAATACCAAAGTTCCCGCACGCAGCCAGCTTCAGCGCCGGCATGACAGCGCCCTCTCCGACTAAGAATGAACGACGACCACTGGTTCCCGCGGCCGCCTACCGACCCGCAGCGCCAAGGGCGAGTAGCTGCTTGCTTTCCAGAACCGCAAATTGCCGAAGGCCGCCGGTAAGCGGGTACGGGCGCACAGCAGAACAAGGTCGAAGAATCGGGGATCACGCGCGCAGAGCAGTGCGCAGACCCCGTGGATCGGCACGCACAGCAGAAGGGTAAGGAGGTTCTTGGACAGAAGGAAAGTTTCCATGGTGAATACCATGTTGAAAAGCAACGCCGAGTAGGTCACACCCCACCGCATCGGCGGTCGGGTCGCTCCCACAAACAGCGGATCTTGCGTGAGTCCTGCCGAGAGCCCGTGCACGGCATGCTCCTAGACGCCGAACATTCCGCGTACCCAGGTCACGATTTGCGGGGCGCCGAAGGCGATCGCGATCCCCAGAATCGCGCCAAGACACCATCCCCAAGACATCCGATTTGCCATCGCCATACCGCCCAGGACCATTATCAAAATGACCGCGACCGGCGTAAGCCAGGCGAGAATGTTGGACTGCAGGGCGGTTGCCCCGGTCATGAACGGCGATGTCTGCGCCATCGACAGATCCGGAGCAAGCGCCACTAGAATCAGAAACAGCGAGCAGCGTGCGAGCTCCCGATGGGAGCGGAGTGCGTTGGGGTGATGCATGGCGGAATTCCTTTCCCAGTTCGGAGTGAAGCGAGGAGCTCAGGCCTCCGCCTCGAGCGCACCGATATCGTGCTCTTCGCGCCGCGCCAGTTCCTCCCGCTTTGCCCTGCCCGGAGCGCCAAAGCGGAAGTTTTGGACGACGAACGAATAGTCGTACTGCTTCTCCCCGTCCTTGTCGGTCCAGTTGTTCGAGCGGATTTGGGCCTGCACGATGAGTTGGTCTCCCTTTCGAGCATTCTTGGCGATCGCCTCTCCAAGGCTCTCGAACGCGACGAACCAGACGCTGGTGGTGACCTCGCGGGCGTTGCCGTGCTCGTCTTTACCGGCATAATCATTGCCGACCAGGCAGAATCGGGTATAGGTCGTATCGGCCTTGACGGCGAGCTCGGGATTTTTGGCGAGATTGCCGACGGCGGTGAGGTTGAAGCTGTTCATGTCGACTCCTTGGTAAGTTGATGCGCGGCGAAGAACCCTTCGATCGCGTGGAGTGCAGTCTGCGAGCGCGCCGCCCGGACTAGAAGCAAACTAAATGATCGATATGTCGAGAAAGACAGGGCGCCGCTCGACGCGAATAAACTGCGCAAAATCGACGCATGGCAGACTTGACCGGCACGCGAGCCGGCTCACCCGCCGCATGAACCGGTTGGCTGCCGGGCGATACCATGTCAATATGACACTATCATGTCAGCCGGCGTCATCTCCTGGTGGGCTCTGCTCTGTGCCGTAGGCGCATTCAACATCCTGGCGTGGTGTGTTTCCGCCGCGGCACTCAATCGTCGACAGTTGGCCATGTCCGCCGAGGCATACAACGCGCGACGCCTGCAGCTCCTGTTGTCCGCGTTTTACGTATTCGGTTGCGCCTTCCGTTCTGCGTTTCCCGTTTTCGATGTTCCGCGCCTCTGCCTGCATGATTCGTGGCTATCGAGCGTCATCGTCGGCCGCTCGGTCGCGACCGTGGCAGAGCTATGTTTCGTCGGGCAGTGGGCCTTGATGCTGCGCGAGGCCTCGCGAGTGTCGGGCAGCGTCGTGGGCAAAATCTCGGCGCTTGCCATCGTACCTCTCATCGCACTCGCCGAATCGTGCTCGTGGTACTCCGTGCTGACCACCTCGAATCTGGGTCACATTGCCGAAGAGTCGATCTGGAGCCTGTCTGCCGCGCTGATGGTGACGAGCATGGTATTGAGCTGGCCGCGTTCCGCGGCGACCCGCCATCCCGCGCTGGTCGCCTGCTGCGTCGCAGGCGTCGCCTACGTGGGGTTCATGCTCCTCGTCGATGTACCTATGTACTGGTCGCGGTGGATCGCCGACGAATCAGTCGGGCGCCACTACATGAGCATCGCTCAAGGTGTGCACGACGTGGCGGGCCGCTGGGTTGTCTCCTATCGCTGGGACGATTGGAAGAGCGAGATCGTTTGGATGTCGCTTTATTTCAGCGTGGCGGTGTGGATCAGTATCGGCCTCATCCATGCACCGGTGCTGCGCGAATTTCACCCTCGCAACCGCAACGACGGGCGTATACCCCGGGGCATAATCCCGGGCGAAATCTAGTCCAGCAGCGGATGGCCCTCGGGCAATTGACGCGCATACCAGGCGGCAAGCCGGTGGCGAATGGTCTTCTCTCCGACTTGGTCTTCCGGCATCGGCGAAATGACCTTGTCGTGCACCAGCAAACGATATACGTACAGCGCCTTGCTGCTCGCTGAATCGGTCGGCTCGAATTCGACCGCCTTGCGGCCTTCGGCGTATTCGACACCCGCGAGCAAGGCCGCTTTGAACAACTCCGCTTCGTGTTTGAACTTTTTCATGGCCACCCTCCAGCCGTCGGCGGTCAACTTTGCGGCAAACATCGACTTTAGCTTACAGCAACGGGCAAGCGGCCGCGTCGAGAGGTCATTTCGGCGACCGCTAACCCCACTAGAGGCTCAGAGCCGCTGCATGCGCCTCGACGCGAAAAAACTAGGCATAATCGGCACGTGAACGCTTTGACTGGAAGTGTGACCTCGAGCGCTGCGAGCACATCGGAAGACTCCGCACCCGGGGCGCCCGCTCTGTGCGTGGAGCGGCTGCGCAAGACATACGGCAGCGTGACGGCGCTCGACGGGGTCACGTTCAGCGTCGGTCGCGGCGAGATCGTCGGGCTGCTCGGACCGAATGGGGCCGGCAAGACCACCACCATCAACGTGATCCTGGGCGTGCTCGAGCCCAGCGCCGGACGGGTCACCGTCGATGGGATCGATATCGCACGGGATCGGGAGCGGGCGCTGACGCGCACCAATTTTGCCGCGGTCTACGCGGCACTTCCCGGCAACCTGACGGTCGTACAAAATCTGCGCTTCTTTGGCCTCTTGTACGCCGTCGACTCGCTGCGCAGCCGCGTCGAGGAGCTGCTCTGCGAATTCGACCTCGAGCAGCTGCGCGACACGAGGTGCGGACTGCTGTCGTCCGGCGAGCAAACCCGGGCGGCGCTTGCCAAGGCGCTCATCAATCGACCGCGGCTGCTGCTCCTCGATGAGCCGACGGCCTCGCTCGATCCGTCGGCCGCGCAGATCATCCGCGAAAGAATCAAGAATTTGGCGGCATACAGCGGCTGCGGCATTCTCTGGACGTCCCACAACATGCAGGAAGTTCAAGCGGTGTGCGATCGGGTGCTGTTCCTGTCGCACGGCAAGATGTTGCTCGAAGGCGATCCGATCACGCTTCCGCGGGAGCACGGCGCAGCCACGCTCGAAGAGCTATTCATCCGCGTGGCGCGCGAGCCTCTGGGGCACGCGACGGGAACGATCACGTGAAGATACGGCCGATCGCCGGCATCGTCTTGCGACAGCTCTACTTGATGCGCGGCAGCCCGGTGCGGGTATTCGGCATGCTCGTCTGGGTAACCATCGATATCGTGCTGTGGGGCTTCATCACCCGCTATCTCAACACGGTCAGCGGCTCCGGCGTGAACTTCGTGCCCGCGCTCCTTGGGGCGGTGCTTCTGTGGGATTTCTGCGAGCGCATCATGCAGGGAGTGAGCACGGCATTTCTCGAGGATGTGTGGTCGCGCAATTTCCTTAATCTCTTCTCCTCGCCCTTGTCGATTTCCGAATACGTCGCAGGGCTCGTCATCACCAGCGTCATCACGAGCTGCATAGGCCTCGTGGTCATGCTGCTCCTCGCCGTTGGCGTCTTTCATCTTCAGATCTTCACGCAGGGATTGCCGCTCGCGGCGTTCGTGTTCCTGCTGTTCGTGTTCGGCATCACCTTGGGGATCACGGCGACCTCGATGGTGCTGCGCTTCGGCCCCGCCTCCGAATGGCTGCTATGGCCGCTCGCCGCCCTGCTCTCGCCCTTCGCCGCGGTCTTCTATCCGGTCTCCATCCTGCCGACCTGGATGCAGTGGGTGGCGCACGCCTTGCCGCCCTCCTATGTGTTCGAGGCAATGCGCGGTCTCTTGAACGGAGAGGCGTTTCCCGCGAAGCTCTTGACTCGAGGCGCCGGGGTGGCCGCGTTGGAGTTGTTCGGCGCAGTGTATCTCTTCGGTCGCATCTATCGCCGTGCGGTGCGCAGCGGCCTCCTCGCCCGCTACAGCGCCGAAGGAGCCGTCTGAGGCCTCGCGGAGAAGGATCAGCGCGCGTTACAATGGTTTCAGCTGCCCTGCGGCCACGCCGCAACGATGCCAAGGCTCCCGTCGACGATCTCGAGGAACGTGCGCGCCTCGCGCACGATGAAGCGCCGCGCCAGTGCGAAAGCGAAATTTTCGCGGGCTTTCTCGTCGCTCTTGAGTCGCACCCGATACGCCTCGTAGGCAGCGAGCGAGTTGAACGCAATCAGGCCGAAGGCCTCGTAGTTGGTGCCCTCATGCGGCAGAAAGTATCCGATGAGGCAGCCGCCGCACCGCGGAATGATGGGGACCCAGCTCGCCGCATATTGCTCGAAGGCGGCTCGCCCGGCGGGGTCGATCTCGTAGCGGATGACGCAAGCGATCATGGCATTGATTCCGTGGCTGTTCTCCAGGCTGAAAATGTAGCCGGTTGCAACGTATCGATGGTTCGTTTAACGTCGAACTATGAAAGACGGCCCGAACATCGCAAGGATTGCCGCGCTCCTCGGCGACCCGGCCCGCGCGGACGTGCTCACGGCGCTGATGGCGGACCGCGCGTTGACCGCGACCGAGCTTTCAGCGATCGCAGGCGTCACCAAGCAGACCATGAGCGCACATCTGTCCAAATTGGTCGAGGCGCGGCTGGTGGCGGTCGACCCGCTCGGGCGGCACCGCTATTTCCGCCTGGCCGACGCCGACGTTGCCGAACTGCTCGAATCCTTGATGGGCGTGGCGTTTCGCACGGGAGCGGTGCGCTTGCTCGCGAGCCCGCGCGAGCCGGCACTGCGGAAGGCGCGCGTCTGCTACGACCACCTCGCCGGCGAGCTCGGCGTGAAAGCCTTCGAGTCGCTGCTGCGCGGCGGGGTATTCGCGCGCGCCGCCGACGGCATCAGGCTCACGGAAGCCGGCGTGCGGTGGTTTGCCGACTTGGGCATCGACACCGCAGAGCTCGCCGGCCGGCGCCGCATGCTCTGCCGTCCCTGCATGGATTGGAGCGAGCGGCGCCAGCATCTCGCGGGCGCCTTGGGATGCGCCTTGTTGTCGCGGATCTGCGAGCTCAAGTGGGCGAAGCGCGATGGGGACTCGCGCGTCATCCGATTCACGCCGCGCGGACTGCAATCGTTCGTCGAGCTCGTCGCAGGATTGCGCACGACGCGCGGCGTCGCGGTGGCGCCGTGAGCACCGCACGAGCCGCTGCGGCCCCGGCGGCCGCAGACGGGATTCCGTGGCGGGTGGTGCCGCCGCTTTTGAGTACGGCCCTCACCATGCTCGGCGCGGGCGTGCTCGGGTCGCTCCTGCCGCTGCGATTCTCCTCGATGGGATTGTCGCCGGGCATGATCGGCCTGATCGCGACGGCGGAGGCGCTCGGATTCCTGGCGGGCTGCCTGTACGCTCACCGGATCATCGCGCCGGTGGGCCTCGAGCGCGCGTACGCCGCTTTCGCGGGCATGAAGGCGGTGGCGATCCTGAGTCTGGCGTTCGCCACCAGCGCACCCGCGCTCGCGCTGTTCCGGTTCATGATCGGATTGAACGCGGCGGGCCTTGCCATCATCGTCGAGAGCTGGCTGAACGCGCTCGTGCCCAACGAGCAGCGCGGGCGCGTGCTCACCCTCTATGTGCTGACCTACGGCTTGTTCTACGGGGCCGGGCAGCTGGTGGGTCAGAATTTGAACGTCAGGGATCCGGAGTTCCTGATCGTGGCGGGTATCTGCACCACGCTTGCTCTGGTCCCGATGGTGGGCATCGACGTGCGCGCCCCGGCGCTGCCCGGCCGCGTGAATCTCGAGATCCTCAAAGCATTGCGCACTTCGCCCGCGAGCGTGCTCGCGTGCCTCATGAACGGCCTGATCCTGACCGGCTTCTACACCGTCGGCCCCCTGTTCGGCCTGGCGCTCGGCTTCGACCAGCAGCACGTGGTCTATTCGATGGCTTGCGTCTCACTCGGCGGCTTATTCTTGCAGTGGCCCATCGGTTATGTCTCGGACAAGGTAGACCGGCTGCACGCCTTGATCGGTCTCGGCCTCGGTGTTCTCGCCATCGCCGCAGGCCTCGTGACCATCGATCGGAAGACCCCGTTCCTGCTGATCGGCCTGATGTTCGCCGTGTTCGGCGGCCTCGCCGAAAGCCTCTACGCCGTGGGCGTCGCTCACGCGAACGATCGGGCGGACAAGACTGACTACGTGGCTCTCTCCTCCACGCTGCTCTTCACCTGGGCGCTCGGCGCCGCCATCGGCCCGACCACCGGCACCTACGCCATGGAGCTCATCTCGCCGAGCGCGTTCTTCGGCTATGTCATCGTGCTCACGGCAGGCTTCACGTTCTTTGCGTTATGGCGGCTCAACCGGCGCAAGTTCGATCGCGTCGTCGAGGAGCGCGAGGAATTTCTCACTTACCCGCAGACCTCGCCGGAAATCTATGCCTGGCTGCCCTATCACCGCGAATCCCCGGTCGCAGCTCCCGCGGCAGAGCCTCCCGGAGGGACTGCAACTACGCCTACAGCGGCGGGAACCGATGCCGCCTCGACGACGGGCGGTGATTCCGCACAGGCGGCGCCGGCCGCGGAAGGCAGCGCATGAATCTACGCAACATCATGACCACGCGAGTGGTGACAGTCGATCTGGACGATCCGCTCGAGACCGTCAAGAAAATCTTCGACTCGGTGAAGTTTCATCATCTGCTCGTGCTCGAGGCAGGAAGGCTCTGCGGAGTCATCTCGGACCGGGACCTCTTGCGTGCGCTGAGTCCTTATGTCGGCACGCGCTCGGAGACCGCGCGCGACGCCGCGACGCTCCAGAAACGGGTCCATCAGATCATGACACGCCGGCCGGTGACCCTGCCGCCGGAGGCCATGGTCGCCGACGCCGTCAAGCTGTTTCTCGAACAGCGCGTATCGTGCATTCCCATCGTGGACGAGAACGTCAAGCCGGTCGGCATCCTGAGCTGGCGCGACGTGCTCAAATCCTGGCCCGCGTCTGCGTGACGCCGGATCGGCGCTGTCATCGATCCTTCGCAAAAGCCTGATGTCATTGTGCGGTTGGAGTAGATTGCCGAGACGCACGGAGGGGAAATATGGAAGCCAGAAAGCTGTCGAAGCCGCAACCGTTGCCATTTGAGCTGTCGTTCCGCATTCGGCATCCTTCGATGGATCCTGCCGAGCTATCGCGCGAGCTCGGCTTCCCGGCGACACACTCGTTTCGCGCGGGCGAGCCGCGCCGGCCCGGGAGCGACGCGATGTCGCTCCATGGCGAGAGCTATTGGCTGGGAACCTTGGATCCGACCTCGTGGCCGGCGGACGCATGGTTCTCCGGGTATTCCGATCTGGATCCCGCCGGGAAGGAGCTTCGCAAAGCGGCGGCCCTGAGTCTGGGATGGGTACTTTCGTTGAGTGTGAGGCGCTTGCTTCGCGTGAAGGCTCTGTTGGAGCGTATTCGCTCGGAGGGCGGTCAGATCAGCTTGCTGGTCGCGTTCTCTCCAGCCGCCGTAGAGAGCTTTAGTCTGGCGCCCGATGTCAGTCGGTTATTCGGCGAGTTGGGCATCACCATCGAGTTCGACTTGATCAGCCATTAGCAGGCCGGTGCTCACGCCGCCGCGGTCAGTGCGGATATCCCTGCCTCGCATCGCCAATAGGGTGTGCTCACGTGGCCTCAGAGGCGGCAATTTACCGGTGCCCTGGCGCTCGTCAGGCGCTCTCATATAGATTGAGCGCGAGACCGCGGCGTGAAGATAAGGAGCCTTTGTTGGCGGAACAATCAAGCGACCCGGTCGGCCCGGAGGCGCGCGATGCACGTGGCCCCCAAGCGGCCGGCTCCAAGGCGGCCGGCTCCAAGGCAGCCGGCTCCGGGGTGGCCGGGACGCGCGCCATTGTCGCTGCGTCCTTCGGCAATCTGCTCGAGTGGTACGACTTCGCGGTGTACGCCCAATTCGCCCTGTATATCGGGGCGAATTTCTTCCCGAACGGCAGTCGCGGCGCCGACGTCGTCAAGGCCTTTCTGGTGTTCGGTCTCGGGTTCGTCATTCGTCCCTTGGGTGCCGTACTGATCGGGATCTACGGCGATCGCGCCGGCCGCAAAGCGGCGTTGACCGCAACGATTTTAATGATGGCGGGCGGTACGCTGGTGATTGCAGTGGCGCCGAGCTACGCGGCCATCGGCCTCGGCGCACCTTTGATCTTGCTCACCGGGCGGCTGCTGCAGGGGTTCTCGGCGGGCGGGGAAATCGGCAGCGCGGCCGCGTTCCTGGTGGAGCACGCACCGTCCGAGCGCAGGGCGCTTTACGCCGCGTGGCTTCAGGCGAGCATGGGCATGTCGAATATTCTGGGCGCTTCCGTCGCCTTCACCGTCACCGCGCTCCTGTCGAGGGCCGAGATCATCCGCTGGGGCTGGCGGCTGCCGTTCTTCTTGGGGCTCGTCATCGTGCCGGTGGGATTCTATCTGCGGCGCACGCTCGAGGAGACGCCGGTATTTCGAGTCGAGATCGCCGGCGACCACGAGGCGCGAGGGCCCTTGGTGAGGGTGTTCCGTGAGCATCCGCGCGAGCTCGCCGCGGGACTTGGCGTGTCGATACTCTGGGCGGCCGTGGTTTACGTGCTCCTCATTTTCATGCCCATTTACCTGCAGCGCACTTTGGGCTTCACCGAAGCGCAAGCTTACGGCGGCTCGTTGCTCGAGAACGTGCTGTTCGTGGGCGGGTGCTTTTTCTTCGGCGCACTGGCCGATCGCATCGGTGCCCGCAAGGTGCAGATGGGGGGCGCGTTAGCGCTTCTCGGTGCGGTGCTGCCGCTTCTCTGGTGGCTCGAACGCACCCGTTCGGCGGGGGTGCTGTTCCCAGTGCTGGCGGCGTTCGGCCTGTTGGCCGCAAGCTACACCGGCGTCGCGCCGACTACGCTGTCGGCGATGTTTCCGGCGCGGGTCCGGGTGACCGGCGTGTCGCTCGCTTATAATGTCGCCTTCACGGTTTTCGGCGGATTCGCGCCCGCGATCTTGGCGGCAACCGCCGCGGGTTCCGTACTGGCTCCCGCCTGGTACGTGACTCTGGCGGCCGTGCCCGCTCTGCTTGCGGTGCGAGCCGGCCGCGCGCAATCAAATTCATTGGAGCCGATCCGGAACAGCTGATGGAGACAGATTTTCCAGCTTGCGGGGGCATAGACCGCGACATGCTCCGGAGCCTCTCGCAACGCTCGAACGCGCGCGGCTTGGTGCAGATCGCCTCGCATCTTTGCCTGCTCGGTGCGACCGGCGGTCTCGTCTGGGCGACCCGCGGGGACCTCTGGCGGCTGCCGGCGCTCCTCCTCTACGGCATCGTGCTCGATTTCATGTTTTGCGCGCTTCACGAGACCGTGCATCGCACCGCATTCGCGAGCCGGCGGATCAACGACGCCGTGGCCTGGGCGGCCGGCGCGCTGCTGGTGCTGCCGCCGGAGTACTTCCGGGCGTTTCACTTCGCGCATCATCGGTTCACGCAGGACCCGGCGCGCGATCCGGAGCTCGCGCTGCCCGCGCCCACGACGCTGTCCGCGTATCTGTGGCGCGCCTCCGGCATCCCGAACTGGACCAAACGGGTCAGCGTGACGCTCCGGCATGCGCTCACCGGACGGGTCAGCGAGCCTTTCGTGGCCGAAGGCAAGCGCGCGCCGATCGTGCGCGAAGCGCGCACGCTCTGGCTCTGTTACGGGGTGATTCTTGCCCTCTCCCTTTACTATCGCTCGACGGCCGCGCTCGTCTACTGGATCGTCCCGGTGATGCTGGGGCAGCCCTTCCTGCGGCTCTACCTTTTGTCGGAGCACATGGGGTGCCCTTTGGTCGCTGACATGTACGCGAACACCCGCACGACCTACACCAACGCGGCGGTGCGGCTGCTTGCCTGGCAGATGCCGTACCACGTCGAGCACCATGCCTATCCGGCGGTGCCGTTTCACGCGCTCGCGCGGCTCAACACGCACATTCGCGGGCGCATTCAGGTGAGCGCGCCGGGCTATCTCGCGCTGCATGCCGCGCTGATCCGCGGCCTGCGTGCCCCGCGCACAACCGTGCCCCGCGAAGCGCGCTGATGTGCGGACGCTACGTCTCGCCCGACGAGGCGTCGATCGAGCGCGAGTTCAATCTCGTGCACATGGAGTGGCATTTTCCGCCGAGCTTCAATGTGGCGCCGACGCAGCAGGTCCCCGTCATCCGGGTGCGCAACGGCGCGCGCCAGGGGCTCCGCTTGCGCTGGGGGCTGATTCCGTATTTCGCGGCAGGCATCCCGCCCAAGTATTCCACGATCAACGCGCGCATCGAGACCGTGCGGAGCGCGGCGTCTTACCGCGGTCCGTGGGGCCGCGGACAGCGCTGCCTGGTACCCGCTCGGGGTTTCTACGAGTGGCAGACGCAGGCCGACGGAAAGACGCGCGTGCCGTACTACGTTCATTTGAACGATCAGGAGATCTTCGCATTCGCGGGGCTGTGGGATTCCTCGAGAACGGCGGAAGGAAGCTGGATCGAATCCTGCGTGCACATCACGATGCCCGCCAACCGGATCATGAGCGAGATCCACAACACGCAGCATCGCATGCCCGCCGTGCTTGCCAAGGAGGGTCGGGAAGCCTGGCTCTCGGGATCGGCTGAGGAGGCCTGGGCCGCCTTGAAGCCCTATCCTGACGAGCACATGGTGGCGTGGCCGGTCAGCACCCGCGTCAACAAGCCGGCGAACGAAGGCCCGGACTTGATCGCGCCCGCGCCAGAGCCCGCGCGGGCTCCAGGGTGATCTAGGGTCAAGGAATGGTCTCGGTCTGAGCAGTTGCGATATAGGATCCGGGCCGGAGCGCAGCCGCTTTGAGCTTAAGTTGCGGCGCTGCGCGGATCGAGCGCGAGGGCACGCTTGTAGAGTTGAATGCGCTCCCGGTAATGGCGCGAGATGTACTCGATCATGGCGATATCCGCATCGTCGACCTGGCGTACGATCTTTCCCGGTATTCCCATGACGACGGAGCCGTCGGGTATGACTTTATCCGGCGGCACGAGCGCGCCGGCCGCGATCAGGCAATGCCGCCCGATCCGGGCGCGATCGAGAATCATGGCGCCGTTCGCGATGAGCGTGGTGTCGCCGACGGTGCAGCTGTGGAGCAGCGCACGATGTCCGACCGAGACGTGTTTGCCGAGACTGGTGGGCTCGCCCTCGTCGGTATGAACGATGCTGCCGTCCTGGATGTTGGTGCCCTCGCCCAGCTCGATCCAGTCACTATCCCCGCGCAGCACGCAATTGAACCAAACGCTGACGCCGATCCCGAATCGCACGCTGCCGATCACGGAGGCGTCGGGCGCGACGTAGTAGTCGTCGCCGACTGTCTCGATCTTCCTCTCGCCGAGCGAATAGATCACGCGTACCTCCGGGATGAATGCCGATCGAACCGCCGCTTCCACGCCAGCGCCAGATAATAAACGATCCCGATCGCGATCCAGCAGGCGCCCAGGCGCTTCGCGGCCCGATCCATCTCGAAGAGCACGTATAGAATGATGGAGAGCCCCACCAGCGGAAAGACGAGATGCCGCAGCCAATCGCCGCTGCGCTCCCTGACCAGATAATGATTGATCACCGAGACGTGCAGGATCACGAAGCCCGAAAGCGCGCCAAAATTGACGACCCGCGTGAGATCGTCGAGGCGGTCCTCGAAGAACAAGCCCACGAGCAGCGAGACCGCTGCGACGGCGAGCGTGCTCACGTACGGAGTCATGAAGCGCGGGTGGACCCTCGCGAGCACGGACGGCAGCTTGCCGTCACGCGCCATGGCGAACAAGATGCGCGCCACCGCCGACTGCGCCGCCATCGCGTTGCCGATGGCCGACGCGATCACCAGCACGATGATGGTCGTGAGCTTGAGCCAGGCTCCGCCCGCGCGCTCCGCGATCTCGTAGAACGCCGTCTCTGGCGATGAGAATCGCATCCCCTGCGCGAGGTCGGTGGCAATCCAGGTCTGCAGCATGAACAGGGCGCCCACCAGGAGGAGTGCGAGGACCGTCGCCCGGCCGATGTCTCCCGCGCGCCCGCGATTCTCCTCCGAGAGAGTCGAGATTCCGTCGAACCCTAGAAAAGACAGAACAGCGATCGAGGCGGCGCCGCCCACCATCGACCAGGAGAACACGCGCGGATCGTAAATCGGCGCGAGCGTGAGCGCTCCCGCCCCGAGCCCGCGGTGAAGCGCGAGCCCCCCGAGAACGAGGAACAGCGCGAGCGCCGCGAGCTCCATGATCAGCATGTAGCGGTTGACGCGGGCCGTGAGCTCGATGCCGATCAGATTGATGACGGCATTGAACGAGATGAAGCCTGCGAGCCAGATCCACTTGGGGACGCCGGGCAGGAGCGGCCGCAGCGCGGCCGCGCTGAACAGATACAAGAGCGACGGCACCAAAATATAATCGAGCAATATGAGCCAGCCCGAGAAAAAGCCGGCGATCTCGTGCAGACCACGCTGCGCGTAGGTGTAGACCGAGCCTGCGAGCGGGAATGCGCGCGACATCGCCGCATAGGAAAGCGCGGTGAAGACCATGCCGGTGAGTCCGAGGAGATAAGCGAGCGGCACCATGCCCCGTGCCTCCTGCCACACGAATCCGTACACCTGGTAGGGGGCGATGGGCAGCATGAAAATCATGCCGTAGATGACGAGGTCCTTGGTGGTGAGCGCGCGGCGCAATTGCTCGCGGTAACCGAAGGCTTCAAGCGACATGGAACTCCCGGGAGACCGATTCGTGGCCACGCAGCTTAGCGCAGGAGTTGAGTACAATGCGGGTCGAGCTTCGCGGCATCGGCCCGCGCGCAAAACCCGTGAGATTCATCCATGGCACACCGGCACACCATTCATCAGAGTCATTTCGGCTGGGACAACAGCCTACAGGCGGTGGCGCACATCGCGCCTGGCGAGACCCTCGAGTTTCAGGTCGCCGACTCCTCGGCAGAGCAGCTCTCCCCAGCTTCGTCGGTCGCCGACGTCGGCCGGCTGGATTTCTCGAAAATCAATCCCGTCTCGGGTCCGGTGTTCGTCGAGGGCGCGCGCCCCGGCGACATCCTCAAGGTGACGCTCCTGTCCTTCGAGCCTTCGGGCTGGGGATGGACTGCCAACATTCCGGGCTTCGGCTTGCTCGCGGACGAGTTCAAGGAGCCGGCGCTACACGTCTGGAAATACGACGCGAAGACACTTGCACCGGCGATGTTCGGCCGCTGGGGCAAGGTCCCTTTGAAACCGTTCACCGGCACCATCGGCTTGGCACCCGCTGAACCCGGACTGCACAGCATCGTTCCGCCGCGCCGGGTGGGCGGCAACATGGACGTGCGCGACATCGCGCAGGGCACCGAGCTGTTTCTGCCGGTCGAGGTCACGGGAGCGCTATTTTCCGTGGGCGACACGCATGCGGCTCAAGGAGACGGCGAAGTGTGTGGAACCGCCATCGAGAGCCCAATGCGCGTGGCGCTGAAATTCGAGTTGATCGAGCAGACTCCGCTCAGCTTCCCGCGCTTTCGCACGCCCGGACCGGTGTCGCGCCATCTCGATGAGAAGGGTTACGAGGTGACGACGGGAATCGGTCCCGATCTCATGCAGGGGGCTCGTGCGGCGGTGCGCGGGATGGTCGATCTCTTGACCTCCCGCCACGGCATGCCGGCGGTCGAGGCGTACATGCTGTGCAGCGTGTGCGGAGACCTTCGCATCAGCGAAATCGTCGATCTGCCTAACTGGACGGTGTCCTTCTATTTTCCGCGGGCGATCTTCGACTAGCCACCTGCCTCGGCATCGCGCGAGAGCTCATTTCGCGCTCGCGTGAGGGGGTCACTTCGGCGGCGCCGCTTTTGCGTCCGGCGCCTTCTCCTTGACTGCTTGCGCCAGCGCTTTGCGCGCCGCGAGCAGCGTGACCCGCGTGCGGCAAACCGACAGCGCTTTCATCTCCTCGAGCCGCTCGCCCTTGTATAGCGCCTTCTCGAGCGTATCGTCCCACGCGCAATTCTTCGAGAGAAATCTCTGGAACAAAGGCGATTTGGCACCGAGCGCCTGCTCGTCGTGCTCGGTGAGCCAGTAGACGTCCGTGGGTAGATGCTTGAAGAGCTTCTCGATGAGATCGCTCGGCACTTCGTTTTCAGCCAGAAAATCGCGCGCGGGCGTCTGCAGGCTGTCTTCGATGAGCGCCGCCTCGGAGGTGGGCTTCGACACCCACTCGGACTCGGCCATCCCGACGCGATGGATGCCGACCAGATTATCACCGTCCGTGCCGCGCTCGCTCGCGGCGGCGTAGATGAGGAAACAGGCGCCCACGCAGCGGCCGGTGAGCGGCCCGACGGTGACCCCGGTGTAGAGTGACCGGAGGAGCCTCCCGATCTTGATCGCCTCGGCGGCGTTGCCGTCGCTCGAGGCCAGGATGAGCTTGTTGCGGTCGAGGAACCGGTCGGGGTCCTCGGCAATTTTCGCCAGCAACTTCTCGTAGTCGCCGGGAACGATCTCGCCGGAAAGCACCAGCGGGCCCACCGGCCCGATGTACTGGTTGTTGAAGGAATCGCGGTCCATGTAGAAGAGCTCGGACGCCGTTGCGGGTCCGGTAAAGACGAGGAGGGTCAGGGTGCAGGCAGGGGCGCCGCGCAAGATGGATCGAAATCCCATAGATGCGGATTCTGCCAAATTCGACGACCAAGACCGCCGATCACTTCACGCCCGGAGGGTCGCAGCACGGGAATCGGCGCCGAGGGCCCGATTGCGCAAGCGCCCCGATTGCGCGAGTTCCTCGCTTTTGCATTAACATCCCAGCCCATGGAACCGGAGCGAGCCGCCGAAGCACGGACCTACCCCGATCTTAAGCACGCGACGCGCGAGTCGCTGTTGCACGCGCTCTACGAGGCGGCGGAGATCGAGCACAATCTCATGTGCACGTACCTCTATGCCGCATTCAGCTTGAAATCCGGCACCGAGGAGGGCTTGAGCGCGGCCGAGGCGGAAGCGGTCGCGCGCTGGCGGCGCGAGATCACGAGCGTGGCCATCGATGAGATGGCTCACCTGGCGGCGGTGTGGAACATCACCTCGTCGCTGGGCGGCGTGCCTCGATTCGGGCCCACGAATTTCCCCTTGGATCCCGGATATCTCCCGGCCCACATCGTCGTCAAGCTCGCGCCCTTCAACGCGGCCTCGCTGCAGCATTTCGTTTTTCTGGAGCGCCCCTCGGGCTCGAACGAGCCCGAGGGTCCGGGATTCGAGCCGGAGCGGTTGTTCGTGCGCGGCTCCGCGGCCCTACGGCTCACACCCATGGGGTTCGACTACTCCACCGTGGGCGACTTCTACGCGGCACTCGGCGAGGGCCTTGGGGCGCTCGTGGACCGGGTTGGTGAAGCCGCGGCGTTCTGCGGCGACGTCGCGCTGCAGATCTCCGCGGGCGAAGTCGATCTCGCAGGGGTAAAGCCGGTGCGCTGCCTGAAGACGGCGACGGCGGCATTCGGTGCCATAGTCAGTCAGGGCGAAGGCGCCCCGGGCCATACCGCCGGTTCCCACTTCGAGCGCTTTTGCGCAATCCGCTCGGAATATCGGGCGCTCAAAGCGGCCAATCCCGCCTTTGCGCCGAGCCACCCGGCGGCCACCAATCCGGTGCTGCGACGGCCGCCGCGGCCTGAAGGCCGCGTGTGGCTCGAGGCCGAGGAGGCGATCGCAACCGTCGACCTCGCCAACGCGAGCTACGGGTTGATGCTGCGCCTGCTTGCTTACGCGTATGCCGTGCCCGCTCCGCATCCCGACAAAGCGTTGTCGGTCGATTTCGCCATCTGCTTGATGCGCGCGGTGGCCTCCCTCGGGACTCAAGCGGCGAGGCTGCCGGCCGACCCGTCGAATCCGCATTGCAACGCCGGCATGTCGTTCACCACGCTGCGCGATGCGGCTGCGTTTCCGCCGGGACCAGCCGCGCGCCGGTTCTTCATCGAGCGCTTGTCTGAGCTCGCGCGAGCGGCTGCCGCCCTCCCCGGCGGCGAGCAAGCGCGCGTGGCCGAAAGCGCGCGACCGCTCACAGAACTCGCGGCGCGTGCCGCGAAGCGCTTCGATCTGTCGGCGCCGGCGGCGGCGAGACCCGGCCCGGTCGCGGTTGACCCCGCTCCCGTCTCCACGGCGGCCGAATCCGCGGGAGGCTCCGCCGCGAGCGAGGCCACCACGGTCATCGATGGCGTCGAGCACGTCGACGGCCGTGCGCTCACGCTGATTTACGAGGGCAAGCGCTGCATCCACGCGCGCTTCTGCGTCACCGGTGCACCGACGGTGTTTCTGGCAAACGTCAAGGGCCCTTGGATTCACCCCGACACCATCGATGCGGAACGATTGGCGGCCATCGCGCACGAGTGCCCGTCGGGCGCCATCCGCTATCGCCGCAAGGATGGGCGACCGGACGAAACCGCACCGCCGGTGAACTTCGCCGCGACTCGCGAGGCGGGGCCCTACGCGTTCAGGGGACCCCTGAAGCTCGACGGCATCGATTCAGGCTTCCGCGCCACGCTCTGCCGGTGCGGCGCCTCGAAGAACAAGCCCTACTGCGACGGATCGCATCACGAGGCCGGCTTTTCGGCCACGGGCGAACCGCCCACCGGCCACGCCGACATGCTGCCGGTGCGCGACGGCCCGCTTGCGATCGACCCACAGCTGGACGAGCCACTACAAGTGCGAGGCAATCTCGAGATCACGAGCGGCACGGGGCGCGTGGCCGCCCGCGTCACCGCAGCGCGTCTTTGCCGCTGCGGCGGCAGCGCGACCAAGCCATTCTGCGACGGCACTCATGCGCGCATCGGCTTCCGCTCCTAGGCCGCGCGCTTCGTGTGGTCCGCGCGCTTCGTGTGGTCCGCGCGCTTCGTGTGGTCCTCATGCTTCGGGTGGCCGGCACGCGAGATCCGTTGCAGCATCACGGAGCGCGCAGTCTCGAAACCGACGCCGTGGTAGAGCGCGATAGCGTTCGCGTTGGTGGCGCTCACCTGCAGCCAGGACACGAGTCCCTGGTTGCGATGGAGAGCGGCAAGGTGGACGATGAGCTGTCGGGCGAGGCCCTTGCCGCGGTGGGCCGGGTGTGTGCAGATGCCGCTCATCTCAGGATAACCTTCGAGCCGTAGTCGCTCGCCGGCCATGGCGATCAGCAGCCCGTCGGCTGCCCGCACGCCGAAATAAGCGCCCATTTTGTAAGTGGCGGAGCGAAAGAATCCGGGGAACGCGACATCGGTGAGCGCAACCATCTCTGCTGCGTTGGCGGCGCCGAGCGGGACGATCTCGATGCCGGGCCCGGCCGGCGCGTGGAGCGCGGCCCTCGGCGACAGCACCATCTGCAGACACAAAAGACTCCCTTGGTAGATGATTTCGGGCACCCGCGGCGTGCCGGCATCGATGATCCACACGGGATCGTCCGGCTCCAGCAGTTGCAGCAACTGCCAAACCGCCGCGGCGCTCGGCTCGGCGAGCGCAGCAAAGGGCGTGACGTCCGCGGGATAACGGCAGGCGTCCCCGCCGTCGATGGCCAGCTGCCGGTGCGGTCCGCGCAGGGAATGCCAGACGGGATTCAGGAACACGCTCTCGGGAAGATCGCTCATGCGCGTCGGTGAACCTTAGGCAATACTCATGCGGGCTGTTGTAAATTTAGCTCTAGAATTGATGGGGCAACGGTATCAGAAAGAGATGAGCGCCGCCGCGTGAGCTAGACTCGAGGATCCCCCCAAATCCAGTCTCGCGATAGGACAGGTATGTGCAGGAACATCCGAACGCTGTTCAACTTCGAGCCGCCGGTGACCGATGCGGAGATCCGCGCGGCTGCGCTGCAATTCGTCCGCAAGATCACGGGCTTTGCGAAGCCCTCGAAGCCCAACGAGGCGGCCTTTCTCGAAGCCGTCGAGCGAATCGAGGCGGCCTCCCGCGCGCTGCTCCTGTCGCTCGAAACACATGCGCCCGCCAAGAGCCGCGAAGTGGAATCGGCCAAGGCAAAGGCCCGTGCACTTCAGCGATTTCCGTCCACCGGCTGACCCACGTCCATGAGCATACGCATCGTACGTCTGGGAACCACGCGCGCGCCGGCGGAAGGGCTTAGGCTCGGAACCGTGAGGCGCCCGCCGCGCGGCGTGCCCAAGAGCGAATATGCGAGCCGCGACTTTTACGATGTCTGGCTTCCGCTGCTCTCGCCGAGCGAAGCGCTGCTGCGCGAGGCCAAGGGCGCGGACAATGAGCGCGGCTGGAAGACCTTCGTCCGCAAGTTCAGAGCCGAGATGAAGTCGTCCGACCCGGCCCGAACTCTCGATCTGCTGGCCGCGTTGTCGCGCACCGCGCAGCTCTCCGTCGGCTGCTACTGCGAGCAGGAAGCGCGTTGCCATCGCAGCGTGCTGCGCGAGCTGCTGACCGAGCGCGGCGCGCGGATCGACGCTTGAAGAGTGCGATGCAAACACGACTGCCCGCGCTCGAGGATCGCCAGGAGGTCGGGCGACGGAGTTTTGAGGGGAAAGTGATGTCGTTTCGCAGGATCGCTGCTTGTTCGGCAGCCAGTGCATTAATCTTCGTCGCCACCTTCGCTCCCCGTGCCGCGATCGCGAGCATTCACAACTGTCAAAATCCTACTCTGCTACCCGACGATGAGGCACGGCTCATCGCTGTCGTCCGAACCCTGCTGCCCCTGCATGTCGAACCGATGATGGCAGATCGATGCCGATGGTCAGATAGCGCGTTCGCGTGGGTCACCACGGCGAAGGTTACCGAGCCAAACGGCGTCACTCACTGGTGGATGTCGAGTTGCGCGCGGGATAGGTCCCGATGGACGTGTGATGCGGCCGTGTTCCACGAGCAATTCGAGACGAGCTTCGTCGTCGGCGGGGCGCGGCAGCGTGCCAAGATCAATTTCGATGCGCAAACCAACCTGGCGACAGCCAAGCGCGTCGCATCAGAAGCATTGGAGATTTACGCGAGCCCGACCGCACCGATTCCTTATTGTGGAGGGATACAAGGTCAAGAGCCGAGATGGTCGGTTTTGCGGGAAAGCCACCCGTTGCCCACACCGAGCGAAGAGCTCCACATCACCGTCGGCCGGGAGAAGACGCGGTTATCCGTAAGGTTCGGTGACCTGGTGCTCCCGGATGAAGTCCAAATCGGAATCGATTTTCCGTCCCCTGACGCTCAGCAATCCGGCGCGTGTTGGAGTGCAAGGGAGCCGTGAGCGTGATCGGATCGAGCGGCACGAGGCGGCGGCGAAGGCGCGGCGTGATGCGGAGGTGAAGGCGTGGGGCGACCGACTCGTCGAGCGCTGGGTTTGATCGCTATCCTGGTCGTCTTCGCCACAACCGCTCGGGCGGTCGAATGCAAGAATCGGACGTTTGAGTCCGTACGATTGACCGCGTGTCGGGTGGATCTACGCCATGAGGCATTGCACCTGTTTTGGCGCGACGAGGCCGGCAAGCCGTACGGGCAGTTGTCGAGCTTGCGTGATTCCTTGGCACAGCAAGGCAAGACGCTGGCGTTCGCGATGAACGCGGGAATGTATCAAGAAGATCTCTCGCCGCTTGGCCTTTTCGTTTCCGAGCACCGCGAGCTCGTGCGGCTCAATCGTCGGACGGGGTTGGGGAATTTCTATCAGCCGCCAAATGGAGTCTTTTTGGTGGATGAGCAGGGTGCTCGCGTGCTCACGACGGAGGAATATGCTGCGGCCTCTCCTCACCCACTGCTCGCGACGCAGTCGGGGCCGATATTGGTTCGTCAGGGCAGCATCACGGAGTCGCCGGTCATGAGCCCCCAGTCGACGTCGCTGCGCATCCGGAACGGCGTATGCGCGCCCTCCCCGGACGTGGCAGCCTTCGTGATCAGTGACTCGCCGGTTAATTTTTATGGCTTTGCGAGGTTCTTTGTCGAACAGCTGGGCTGTCGCGAGGCGTTGTACCTGGACGGGTCGATTTCGGGTCTCTACGCCCCTTCAGTCGGACGCGAGGACTTCGGCCGGGATTTGGGGCCGATGTTCGGTGTCACTCAATGACGGACCCAGCGTGCCGGACGAGCGCGCGACTCGCCCAGGCGTCAGATGACTTTGACCATGCGCTTGCCGATGTTGTCTCCGGCGAGAAGCCCGATCAAAGCTGCGGGAAGATTCTCGAAGCCATCGATAATGTCCTCTCGCACCTCGAGCTGACCGCTCTCGACCCATCCTTTGAGATCTGCCAGCGCCTTTTCGCGCTGCCTCATGAAGTCCATCACCAAAAAGCCGCGCAGAGTCAGGCGCTTGGTCACAATCAGGCCGGGAACACCGCGCGGCGCATGCGGCACGGTGCAGTCGTATTGGGACACCGCTCCGCAGCAGGCGACGCGGCCGTGGCTCTTCATAGTGAAGAGACACGCCTCCAGGATGTCGCCGCCCACGTTATCGAAATATACATCGATGCCGTCGGGACACGCGGCGCGCAGAGCGCGAAGGGTATCCCCGGCCTTGTAGTCGACCGCTTTGTCGAACCCCAGCTCCTGGGTCAATAGCGCGCACTTGGCGGCGCCGCCCGCGATGCCCACCGTACGGCAGCCTTTGATCTTGGCAATTTGCCCGACGAACATTCCGACCGAGCCGGCGGCTGCGGAGACCACGACGGTGTCGCCTGATTGCGGCTTACCACACTCGAGCAAGCCGAAATATGCCGTCAAGCCCGCGACTCCGTAGACACTGAGCAGGTAGCTCATGGGTTCGGCCGCTTGGAGCTTGAGCAGGTGTCGCGCGGGCAACACGGCATATTCTTGCCAGCCGGTGTCGGCGAACACCAGGTCGCCGGGGGCAAATCCGGGCGCGCGGCTCTCTGTGACTTCGGCGAGTGCACCGCCCGCCATGAGCTGGCCGGCGCAGAGCGCCGCGCGATAGGTGGCTCCGGACATCCACGCGCGATTGGCGGCATCGAGGGAGACATAGCGTGTGCGCACCAGGAGCTCACCTTCGCCGGGTTTCGGTACCGGAGCCTCATTCAATCTGAAATGCTCGCGGCCGAGCTTCCCCTGCGGAACCTGGTCGAGGAGTATTTGTCGATTTATGTCCGGCATGGCAGTGTTTCCGTAGGTTCCAGTGGGTCGAACGAGCGCCTTGCCGGCGGCTTTCGAGTAGGCTCCTTTGCGCCGCCGGAGCCTAGCGCAGCCGGGACTCGCTGACCAGGGCGGAACACGCGCACAGGTAGGGCCATTCTCTATCCAAGAGGTCATGCCGTGGGGAGCGGCGGACAGCGTGCGAATCTTTTTCGAGCACGAGCGAGGCGCTAGACTTGGCTTGGTGGGACGCATGTGGGCAAATCGATGGCACTCACTTCATTCGACCTAGGCAAGCTCAAGCTCGTGGGCCACGTTCGCGAGGAACTGGATCGTGCTGGTATCGAAGCCGAAGCGATCCGATGCAAGTCCGGGGGACTGCAAACTCCGCCGGGCATCGCGAGACTCACGATAGTCGTGAACGGAACTGCGGCAACTTTGGACTTCACGGCGAACGAGATCGAGGACTGTGAGTCGATCGTAGCGGGCGAAACCTGGCACAAAGTCGCCGCCTTCATCGGCGGACTGGCGCGCTGATATAAACCCACGCGAGCCGCCCGTCCCCGCGGACTTATTGGACACCGTTCACTAACGCCGCTTCACCTTGCCGGACGACGATCGCCGTACGGCACCCTGCGACGCCGCAAAATCCCTGGCGATGCGCAGAGTTCGCTCGAGTTCCGCGCGGGAGATTTTCGACAACCGGATCAGCATGGTCGGATGCGGAGCGTAATGATCGGTGATGTAGTAGATCGAAGGCGTTTTCACGAGCAGAGCAGCCCGCCGCTCGAAGCTCATAGCGACGACGACACTATTGGCCTCTGCAGATTTGTTCAGGGGCGTGCAAGCGACCATTTGGCCGTTCAACTTCAGCGCCCGGGCGCCGTAATACGGGCTTTCCTCGACATCGGGAAGCGTGAGTCCGATTTCGAAGACGGAATCCATGCCGATCGAGGCGGTGCGGCTCATATCTTGTCGAGCGGCGTGTTGCCACCGGTGAACTGAGAGCGCGCTTGCGCCCGCCGGTAGCTGTGCTCGGCGCGCCAGCGCCGCCAGTCGCGCAAACCGCAAATCGCGTACACCAGCTTGAACAGCTTGAGCCGCCACAGCACCTTCGGCGTGTCAAACAGGTCGCCGGCGAGCATGGAGATCACGCTCTGCTCCAGCTGCCAGGTATTGCGCGGCTCGCGGAACATCTGCCGCAGCACCGGGTTATTGAAGCGGTAGATGAAGAATGAGAAGCGGTCCATGCCGGCGCGCTGGCGCTTTTCCAGCTTGCGCAACCAAGTCATCTCGGCGGCCGGATCGCGCAACGCTGCGTCCACCACATTCACCGCCTGCTCCGCACCGCTCATCGCCAAATACACGCCGGAGGAGAACACCGGGTCGAGAAACGCGAAGGCATCGCCGATCAGCACCCAGCCCGGACCGCCCATCTGCATCGAGTCATAGGAATAGTTGCCGGTGACTCGCACTTCGTTGCCGATCAATTCTGCGCTTGCGACGCGTCGCCACAATGCCGGATTCAGCTTCAGCGTGTCGTTCAGGAACTCTACGGTGCGGCCTTTGCGCTGTTTGAGGTAATCGGGCCGGCATACCGCACCCACGCTCATCACACCGTCGGGCAGCGGAATCATCCACATCCAGCCATGGTCGAAGCCGTAGATGCTGATGTTCCCCGAGTCCTCGCCCGGGCGCCGTTCGGCACCGCGGTAATGGCCGAAGATCGCTGCGCTCTGATGTTGCTCATTCTTTCTTCTCAGCTTTTTTTTCGTGGAGAGCAACGCATCGCGGCCGCTGGCATCGACCAGGTAAGATGCCTGAAGGTTGTAACTGCGACCGTCATCCGTGCGTACATCGAGTCGCGTTTCACGCGGACCCCTCTGCTCGATATTTACGACCTCGTGGCCCTCGCGCGCATCCGCACCGCATTCGCGCGCATGCTCGTAGAGCATCTTGTCGAAGTCCTGCCGCCACACCTGATAGGCGTGAGGCGGACTTTTGCCGATCGCGCGCGCGAACGCGTAGGTGCGGTAGCCCCGCTCGTTATCCGCCTCGAAATCCGCTCCGGGCTTGAACACGCCGAGCGCGCGCACTTTGTCGAGCACGCCGAGCCGCTCGAACAAGGGAAGATTCATCGGCAGCAGCGATTCGCCGATATGAAAGCGCGGGTGATGCGCCTTCTCGAGCGCGATCACATCGTAACCGCGCCGCGCCAACATCGCCGCGGCGGTACTGCCGGCCGGGCCGCCGCCGATCACCGCCACGTCGCACCGCTCGGTCTCCAACCCCATTTGATCCCCCATCCGGTTTTGCCACGGCAATCACGTTCGCAGATTACATTACTCGGGTGCGGCACGTCGCGACGCTGGCCGCGCTCGCCAATGGCGGCACTTCCGTGGGCGCTCTAGGACCTCGGCTACAGTCATGCCTGCTCGGACGGCGACGAACCTAAACCAGGTATCGCTGCCTGCGGGGGAAAGGCGCCGCAAAGCAGCAGAAATCGTCGCTGATTATCAAATATAATCGCGGGGCCGGCCACATCCGCGGCGGCGCAATCCCGGAGCAGCCATTGAGCGATTCCAACGACTACCCGCTCGGCTATTCCGAGCAAGAAGCGCGGCGCCTCGCCGCACAGGGCGCGCTGCTCGAGGAATACACGGCGGAGTTGCTACGCCGCGCCGGACTTCGTCCGGGCATGCAGGTGCTCGACGTCGGTTGCGGCGTCGGTGATGTGTCGCTGCTCGCCGCTCGAATGGTTGGTTTGGAGGGCAGCGTGCTGGGCGTCGATCGGGCCGCCTCGTCCATCGAGACGGCGCGCCGCCGAGCGGCCTCTGCGGGCGCCAAGAATGTCGAGTTCATGGAGGGGGACATCACCTCATTCGAGACGGATCGGCTGTTCGACGCGCTGACCGGTCGTCTGGTGTTGCTCTATGTGCCGAACCCGGGCGCGGCTCTGCGACGGTTGTGCCGCCACCTCAACCCCGGCGCACTGGTGGCGTTTCAGGAATACGATATGCCGCAGTTCTCGCAATTTCCGCCGTCGGAGTTTTTCGAGCGCCTCCGCAGCTGCATCCTCGAGGCGTTCGCGGCCGGCGGCGCGGAGCTCAATATGGGCACGAAGCTGTACTCCACGTTCGTGCGCGCAGGCCTCCCTCCTCCGCAGATGATCTCCGGCGCACCGATCGGATGCGGCACCCAGTGGCCTGGATATGAATACATCGCTGGGGTCGTGCGCAGCCTCCTGCCGCTGATGGAGCGCGAGGGTGTAGCGAGCGAGCAGGAGATTGGCATCGAGACACTCGCCGAGCGGCTGCGCAACGACTCGACTGCCAACGAGCGGGTGGGGTTTTTGCCGCGCATCGTGGGCGCGTGGACGAGGGTCGCCGAGTAGCATGTCGGCATAACACCGACAGGCGGTCAAGGGTTCGCGCCCTGGCCGCGGCACCTAATCCGCGCATACTGACGATCATCGAGCGGAGAAGGACCCATGAAACGTCTGCCAGTGGTGATCGCGGTGCTTGGCGCGCTCCTCGTCGGGACGCATGCGTCGGCGGATGACTGGAAAAATCAACCCTTCGCCACCAAACGGCAGGCAGCGGGCATGATCATCGACTGCATGAGAAAACGCATGTCGAAAGATCGCTTGATCTCTTATAACGAAGCCGCAAAGGTCTGCAAGCAAGAGGTTGCCAAGTTAGGCGCTCCGGCGGGCCCGCTCGTCGCTGCCGACACCAAACCGTAGAAGCCCTCTCCGGTTCGCTTACTCAAGTTCCGGGCTGCCGGGTCCGCGCCGATTGGTTACCATAGCCGGACCGTGAGAATCGTCACCTATAACGTCAACGGCATCAGCGCCCGACTCTCGAATTTCCTGCGCTGGCTCAACGAGAAGACGCCGGACGTCGTGTGCCTGCAGGAATTGAAGGCGCCGCAAGAGAACTTTCCCGAGTTGGCCATCCGCGATGCCGGTTACGGCGTGATCTGGCATGGGCAAAAGAGCTGGAACGGCGTCGCCATCCTCGCGCGGGGCGCCGAGCCCGTGGAGATCAGGCGCGCTCTGCCGGGAGACCCAGACGACATTCATAGCCGCTACATCGAGGCCACGGTGCACGGCTTGACCATCGGCTGTCTTTATCTGCCGAACGGCAATCCGGCGCCGGGGCCGAAGTTCGATTACAAGCTGCGCTGGCTCGCGCGCCTGCTGGTGCATGCCGCGACACTCGCCTCGAGCGCCTCGCCCGTCATTCTCGCGGGCGACTACAACATCATCCCGACCGAGCGGGATGTGTACAAGCCGGAGCGCTGGGTCGACGACGCGCTGTTTCGCGTCGAGGTGCGCGAGGCGTTCGCGACCTTGCTCAAGCAAGGGTGGGTCGATGCGGTCCGCGCGCTGCACCCGGACGAAACGATCTACACTTTCTGGGATTTTTTCCGCAATGCCTATGGGCGCGATGCAGGCCTGCGAATCGATCATCTCCTGCTCAATGCGGCCGTCGCCGGCCGGCTCTCGGCGGCGGGGGTCGAGCGCGACGTGCGCGGATGGGAGAAACCCAGCGATCACGCCCCGACATGGGTGGAACTGCGATCGACTTAGGAACTACCACGGTGTTCCAGCCGCAGGCGCCGGCTCCGTCAGCGTTTTTTCGTAGCGCCACACCGCCAGTTCAAAGGTGCCGCCCGCTATATCGAGATGTTCGGTCACGACTCCGGCGCGAAGCCAACCGCACTTTTCGTAAAACCTTGCGGCGCGGTCATTTCCAATCGCACATGCAAGCCGGGCCGTGCGCACGCCGCTATCTCGGAGGTGTCCTTCTGCATCGGCAATCAACGCGGCGGCGACACCGGACCCTCGCGCCTGGGCGGACACGTAGAGTTGGTAGAGCTCAGCACCCTTCAACATAAAAAAGCCAATCGGCGCATCGATCGATCCCGCGACCCGCACACTCCTCAAGCCGCTTCGAAGCCTGTCTGCGAAACTCCCGAGCGTACGCAGTCGAGCGAGATCCGCCGGTAAGATTCGTGCGTGTGCATCCTGCCATCCCTCATACCAGATCGTGGCCAAGTGCGCGATTTCCGTTACCCGGGCGTCCCGGATATCCGTATGACTAGAGGCAATCACGCGCTACCGCAAATCATTCTGCGACTCCGCCCGGCGCGGCCCGAGACGCGGCGACGCCCGGTATCAAAGCAATGATCGGAGAATCGCTCCAGCCATATAATCGGGGTCACGATGCACGACACCAGGAGAGCAAGGCAATGACCGATGCTGTGATCACGCCGACGAAATTTTCGCGAACCGACTTGAGCGGGCACGACAAACCGAAGTGTCGGGCAATCATCCCGCCAGTGCAAGGTGGTTGGTCCGAGCCGGCGCTATTCGAGTGGGAACTGACCGCGGAGTCCTGGACAGATGAGCATCCGCACAGCGAGTACAACTTCGTGATAGAAGGCCGGCTGTTCGTAGAATCCGGCGGCGTCACACTCGAGGCGCAGCCGGGCGACGTCGTACGGGTTCCAGCCGGCGCAGTGGGCAGGTACTGGGCGCCCAAGTACGCCCGTCTGCTCGCGATATACGGACCCAGCACGGGCGCCCCCAGCAAAACCCTGGGATACGAGAAATTGAGCGGCGGTCGGGCGTGATGACCCCAAAGGTTGACGCATGCGAATGGAAGTAACCGATGCCCCCCGTGAGCGGGACGAGGCGTTCGTCATAGGACAAACTCGCGCCTTCAACGCAACGTTTGCCGAGAGTGATGTCCGGAGCCTCTGCGTGTTTGCTCGGGATGAGAATGACGCCATCATCGGCGGCCTCACCGGCAGGACCTACTGGCGCTATTTGGACATCGCATTTCTCTGGGTCGACGAGAAATATCGCGGGCGAGGCCTTGCCACCGCACTGATGAGCGCGGCGGAGAGCGAGGCCCGTAACAGGGGGTGTGGGCAGGTCTTTCTGGATACTCTGAGCTTTCAAGCGCTCGGGTTCTATCAAAAATTGGGCTACACCGAGTTTGGCAGGTTGTCGGGATTCAGCGGCAAACACGATCGATACTGGCTGCGCAAGTCGCTTTGACAGCGACGAGGCGTCCTAGCAAGAACGGCAACGGCGAAAGGCCAGAGCAGGCGCCTTCGAATCTTTTCTCATAATTGGAACTTTGCGCACTCCTCGCGGCAACACATTATGTCCGCAAGCCAACGAACCTCGCACTGATGCATGTAGGATCCACATCTCGCCGTCGCAGGGCGCTACCAGGAGGGATCTCGTGCCAAGGTCTCGTGCAAATCAGGGTCATGACGTTTTGGCGCTCAGTCAATTTCGCCTTAAATTGATAGAGTTTTTAAGACTGCCGCTCGATATCAGCGAGCCCGCATTACGCGCAGAACTCGAGCGTACCAGCCCGAATGTGCTCAGAAATTATCTTGCCCGTGCGCAAGAGGACGCAGTCCTGGATTACGAAGATACGATGAGGATGGGAGTGCCCGGTAGCGGCGGCCTCGCTGCCGGCCGATAGAGGAGTCCGCGCGATTCTCGATGCGATCTCTGTCCCCCGGGCGTGCCGCAATTCAGAGCTTTTTCAGAATCTCAAGCGCAAGCGCGCGATCCACATCCCGATCCTTTTGCTCCGATTCCGGCGTTTTTCCCGACTTGAACCACACCGGGTTCGACCGTGCCCGAACCTGAAAGCAGACATCGCCCTTCTTGACGCTAAGACCCATGGCCATTGCACGCGGCTCTATGAAAGGGGCAGTCAGCAGTGCACAGGCGTCGCCGGACGTGCCGGCGTTGACGGCTCCGAGATTGGAGAGACCGATAACTCCCGCCATAATCGACAGACTCACGACAGCATAATGGTGGCAGATGGCGTTCATCGCTGCGGTCCTCGCAGGCAACGTGACCACTCAATCGATCAAGTGAGAACCCGGCGCGTCGTCGAACAATGGACTCGATCAGGTCCTCGACACGGGGCCATTATCGATGACGATATTGGGCAGCGCAAATCCCTGGAAAGCGTAGGTAGCCCGGAGGCGCGTGCAGCGTCCGATCGAGCTGAAACCGTGCGTTTCCGCTACGCCCGCCGCGACATGCGCGGCAGCACTTGGTTTCGCAGCCAGTTGCGGATCTCGAGAAGTCGAAGCGGCTCGCTCTGCATTGCAGCTCCCAGGCCGTGCTTCCAGAGCAGCGGCGCGTCCGCAGGGTTTGCCTGCAGGGCGCGAAGTTCCGCGGTAAACGCGGCGAGCGCGGCTGCGTCGCGGAACATCCCCTCGGTGACCAGAATTTCGCCGTAACGTTCGGCCGCAGCGGCGATGTCCCGATAATCGTATTCGGGGTGGTACTGCACGCCCCAGAAGGTTCCCCGCCCGTGCGTGAATGAAGCGGCCTGAAGGCCAAAATCGTTGAGTGCGAGCGTCTCTGCGCCGGCGGGCAACGAAGCAATAGAGTCACGATGCACGGCGGGCGCCTCGAACACCGACGGCTTGCCGTCGAAGAGGGGATGTACCCGGCCGCCATCGCTCACAACGACACGCCGGGCGAAACCGAATTCCCGGCCGCGTGGATTGGCGCGCACCTCGCCTCCTGCCGCCGTGACGGCGACCTGTAGTCCCCAACAGCTTCCGAAGAACGGCACACCGGCCGCGAACACGGCCTTCGCGAGCTCGATCTGATTCACGACCGGCGCACCGCCGTGGTAAACGTTGAGCGCCGACCCGGTGATGGTGACGCCGTCGTAGCTGTCGAGTGCGACCCCACCCGGCAAGAGAGCGCCGTCCGCAGCGGCGAGAATATCGATTCGCAGCGAGGAATCGAGCCGGCGCAGGGCGTTCGCGTAACCGGTCCCCGAGTCGTAGCCCAGCGCCGCGTGCTGTCGCGCGCGGACCGCGGCGACGTTGCCGTCGATGACGAGGATGCGCGGGCCGGGGTCAGGCGCGGCGCGGCCGGGCGCCGCACCCTCCGCCTCCGTCATGCGGCGCCCACGGCGGCGAGATCGCCCTGCACGGCGGCGCGGAAAATGCGCTCGAATTTCGCGGCGTCGACCGGGACCGGGTTGCCGCCGGCGGACGGATCGATCTCGGCCTCGCGCCCGATGACGTCGGCCTTGTCGGCGTTGACCCCGATCTCCGCGAGTGTATGCGGTATCCCGAGCTCGCGGCGAAACTCCAGCACCCAAGCGAGCAAGCCGTCGAAGCCGCCCTTCGGCAAGCCAAGAACGCGCGCGACCAGCTCGGCCTTCTCGGTGATGGCGTGGCGATTGTACGTCATCACGTAAGGTAGGATGACCGCGTTGGTGAGGCCGTGATGGGTGTTGAACCACGAGCCGACCGGATGTGCGATCGCGTGCACGCCGCCCAGACCTTTCTGGAATGCGGTCGCTCCCATGGATGCCGCGGCCAGCATGTACGCGCGTGCTTCGATATCGCCGCCGTCTTTGCAGGCGCGTAGCAGATACCGCTGGATGAGCCGCATGCCTTCGAGCGCAACGCCGTCCGCGAGCGGGTGGAAACCCGGCGCGCAGAATGCCTCGAAGCAATGGACGAACGCGTCCATGCCGGTGGCGGCGGTCACTGCGCGCGGCAGCCCGACGCTCAACTCCGCATCGGAGATGACGATCTGCGGCATCATCTTCGGGTGAAAGATGATCTTCTTCTGATGCGTCTGCTCGTTCAAGATGACGGCGGCGCGCCCGACTTCCGATCCAGTACCGGCGGTCGTCGGCACGGCGACGACCGGCGCGATGCCCGATGGGCTGGCGCGCGTCCACCAGTCGCCGATGTCCTCGAAGTCCCAGAGCGGTCGAGTCTGGCCGGACATGAAGGCGACCACTTTGCCGACATCGAGGGCCGATCCGCCGCCGAATCCCACGACTCCGTCGTGGCGCCCCTCGCGATATGCTGCCAGCCCGGCTTCGACGTGGCTCAAAGCCGGATTGCCCCGCACCGCGCCGAAGAGCACGGCCTCTGGGAGCGAGGAGAGCGCGCGCTTGATCATCGGCGCCTCCTTGAGTCCCTCGTCGGTCACTATGAGCGGCCGCTTGATACCCGCCGCGGTGCACGCCGCAGCGAGCTCGGCGATCCGGCCGGGGCCCGCCCATATCGTGGTCGGATAGTTCCAATTCCCGCGCAGCATTACGCTCATATCGTCACCTTGGAGCTCATATCGCTGGAGCTCAAATCGTTACCTTGAAGTGATAGGACTTCGGCCGCGTCAGTTGCTCGAACCCGACGCGCGACAGGGTGCATCCGCGCCCGGATTGCTTGACACCGGTCCAGGCGAGCGCCGGATCGAGGTAGTCGCACCGGTTCAAGAACACCGTACCAGTCTCGAGTGCATCGCCGAGCGCCTCGGCGCGCGCCGCGTCTTGCGAGAAGATCGCCGCGGTGAGGCCGAAATCGCTGTCATTCATGAGCCGCACCGCCTCCTCGTCGGACGTCACCGGCATGATGCCGACCGCGGGTCCAAAGGTCTCCTCGCGCATGATAGCCATCGAGTGGTTCACGCCGATCAGCACTTGCGGAGCAAGATACGGCGTGCCGGCGGCCGACGCTGGAAATGCTGATTCGTCGATGAGCTGGCTTGCGCCGCGCAAGACGCCATCGCGGACTTGCGCGCGCACGGCTTCGGCCGCGGCGGTGCGCACCATAGGCCCGAGCGTCGTCTCGGCGTCGAGCGGCGATCCGAGCCGGTACTGCTTCGCGAGCTCGACCACACCATCGACGAAATCCCGGTAGCGCGGGGCTGCGACGTAGATCCGCTTGATGCCGCAACAGGACTGTCCGGCGTTGTAGAAAGCACCATCGGTGAGCGTCTCGATCGCGTGCTTGAGGTCGGCGTCGGCGCGCACGTAGGCAGGATCCTTGCCGCCCAGCTCGAGACCCGAGGTCGCAAAACCTCCGGCGGTCGCGGCAACGATCGCATGCCCGCCCGGCACCGATCCCGTGAAACACACGCCCGCGACGCGCGCATCGCCGACGAGGCGCCCGGTGTCGGCATGCGACAAGTGCAGGTACTGAAAGACGCCGGCCGGCACGCCGGCGTGCGCGAAGGCCTCGTGGAAGCGCTCGGCGCAGAGCGGAGTCTGGTGCGAATGCTTGAGCACGACCGCATTGCCCGCGATCAGCGCGGGCATCACTGCGTTCACGGCCGTAAGGTACGGGTAGTTCCACGGCGCGACCACTGCCACCACGCCGAGCGGCACCCGCTTGATCTGTCGCGCGAACCCCGGCTTCTCGCCCGGCCGGATCGCGGAGAGCGCCTCGGGCGCGACGGCGAGCATGTAGCGGGCGCGCTCCTCGAAGCCGCGGACTTCGCCGGGTGCGTGGCGGATGGGGCGGCCCATCTGCCAGGTGATCTCGGTCGCGATCTCCTGTGTCTTCGCGACAAAGGCGTCGACCGCCTGGCCGAGCATCGCGCAGCGCTCCTCGACCGGCCGCGCGCTCCACGCGACCTGGGCGGCGCGCGCGGCGTCGAGCGCGCGGTCGATGCTTGCTGGGGCGTCGAGTGGCCGCTCCACGTAGATCCGGCCGTCGACCGGGCTCAAGGTCTTGAGTGTCTCAATCATTTAGGTGTGTCGGTCATGGCGGACTTGAGTATCGCAGGGCGTCGGATGATCTCGAAATGCGCGCGGAGCTCCCAAACGGGGATCGCCTTGGGAACTGGCGCTCTGCCGGCGCCCGCTTCGGTGATGCAAGCGTAGCAGAACGTGGCCTATGCCGCGGTGCGGCGCGCACATCGCGCAGACCGCCCACATCGCGGAGGCCGCGGACGAGTCGTCCAGAGCGCTCAGCTCCCTGCCAGGTACTCTTCGGCCACGCTACAGGCACGTTCCACCAGAAACGGCGTGAGCTCCCGGGCGGTCTCGGTTCCCTGACGGGTGTGCACCCAGCCGAGGTAGGTCGTGCCGCGCGCGGCGAGAAACAGCGGCAGCCGCTCGATGGCAGCGTCGGACAGCTCACGCTCGCTGCGGTAGCCGCGAATGAGCGCGTCGCGCGCCGCCGGATATACACCCTCGCCGGTGATGAAATAGAGCGAGGTCGCAAGCTCGAACAGATGCCAGCCGAACCCGGCATCGTCGAAGTCGATCACGCAGATCCGCTCGCCGTCGACCAGAAGGTTCTCCGGAACCAGGTCCGCGTGGATGAGCCCGTAGCAGTCGGGCGTCATGCCGAAAGTTTCCAGCTCGAGCGCGAGCGTGCGGCGCGAGCGCGTGAGGAGCTCGCGCTCGGCGGGCGCGAGCGCCTCGAGCTCCCAGAATCTGCCCCAGAGGGGGGCTTCGCCTACGAGCCCAGCCGCATCCCACGCGTGCCGCCGGAATCCGGGTGGAGGTTGCCAGCCCGCGGTCTGATTATGCATGCGCGCGGCGATGGCGCCGATCTTGAGATACTGGGCCACGGCGGCGGCCTCACCGCCCGCGATGCCGCTCTCGACCGAGCCGAGCTGACGACCGTCGATCCACTCGAACACGTCGATCTGGCGCACGCTCTCGGCCGAGCCGCCCGCCGAGGCTCTGCCCGAATCTCCTGCCGAGCCGGCAGTCTCACATTCGACCAGCTCGAAATCCCTTCCCTGGCGCGAGCGAATCACCCGGGGTACCTGAATGCCGGCCGCCTCGAGCGCGCGGAGCCAGGCGAACTCCGACTCGAGCGCCGAATCCGAGTGATAACCGTGACGGTGCACGCGCAGCACGGCGCGGCCGCCCCCCTCGAGGTCGATCCGAAACACGGCGTTCTCGCGCACCTTGATGGGCGTGAGATGGGTGGCGTCGAGATCCCAGCGGGCGAGCGCGCTTTGCGCGAGCGCCAGCATCTCGGCAAGAAAAACAGCGGGGTCGGGGGCCGTCCCCGTCATAGAGACGCGAGCGCGCCGTCGAGGGTCTCGACTAGAAGATCCGCGTTTTGCCGCGAGAACGGCATGGGCGGCCGGATCTTCAGAATATTATCGTGCGGCCCGATCCGGCTCAGGAGCACGCCGCGCTGGTACATAGTGTTCACGACCCGCTTCGTGTCCGCCGTCGCCGGCGTCTTCGAGGCACGATCGCTCACGAGCTCGACCGCGAAGAACATACCCGCGCCGCGCACGTCGCCGATGAGCGGGTGGCGCTCCTTGAGCTCGGCGAGCCGCTCGAGCGTGTAGTTGCCGACGCGCACGGCATTCTCGAGCAGCCGCTCGTCTTCGAGCACATCGAGCACCGCGGTGCCGACCGCGGCCGACACCGGGTTGCCGCCGAAGGTGTTGAAGTACATGTTGCGTTCGGTGAACGCGTTAATGAGCTCCGGCCGCGCCACGACCGCCGCCAGTGGATGGCCGTTCCCCATCGGCTTGCCGAGCGTCACGATGTCGGGTACGACACCGAGCTTCTGGTGCCCCCACATGTGGCTGCCGAGGCGGCCGAAGCCGGCCTGCACCTCGTCCGCGATGAAGAAGCCGCCGGCCGCGTGCACGTGCGCGAGCGCCTTCGCCATGAACCCCGGGGGCACCGTGGGCAGGCCCTCGCTCGAGAACGCCGTGCAGAACAGAAGTCCCGCAAAACGGATCCCGTCCGCCGTGAACCCCTCGATGGCGCGTCGGACCTCGTCCGCGTAGGCGCTCGCGAGCTCCGCATCGCTGCGTCCGGCGCGATCCCGATACGGATCCATGACGGGGACGGTACGCACGTAGGGTCCGCGCGCGCTTGCAGGCGTAAACAGCGAGCTCACCTGCATGACGGCGGCTGTGTTGCCGTGATAGGCCCAATCGGTGGCGATAATGCCGAGCCCGCCGCTGCAATCGCGCGCGATGCGCAGCGCGAGCTCGTTCGCTTCGCTGCCCGTGCAGCAGAACACCGCCATCGAGAGCTCGCGATCGAACAGCGACACGAGCCGCTCCGCATAAGCGACCACGTTTTCATCGAGGTAGCGCGTGTGGGTGTTGAGAGTGCCTGCCTGGCGGCCGAGCGCCGCGACGACGCGCGGATGACAGTGGCCGACGTGCGGCACGTTGTTATAGGCGTCGAGATAGCGCTTGCCGTCCGCGTCGTACACCCAGACGCCCTCACCGCGCGTGAGGTGCAGCGGCTTGTCGTAGAACAGCGGAGAATGACGTCCGAGGACCCGATAGCGCCGCTCGAGCAACGATTGCGTAGCCATATCACTGACCCTGGTAGAAGGCTTCGAGCACGACCGGGCTTTCGGGCAAGGTCGACCCGCCGTCCACCACGATGGTCTGGCCGGTGATGTACGCCGCCGCATCCGAGGCGAGGAACAGCATCGTGTAGCCGATGTCGACAGGATCGCCCAGCCTGCCGAGTGGAATCTGGCTCGCCATTTGCGCGAGCGCCTCCGCACCGCCCAAGGCATTCATCGCCGGAGTGAGGATGTAGCCCGGCTCGACGCCGTTCACGGTGATGTTCTGTCGTGCGTACTCGAGCGCGGCAGTGCGGATGAGGCCGTTCATACCGCCCTTCGAGGCCGCGTAGTGCGCCGTGCCCGGCATCGCGACGTTCGGACCGGTCACCGACGAGGTGAACAGGATCCGCCCACCACCCTGCTTGCGCAGATGCGGAAGCGATTCCTGAATCAGCCAGAAGCCGGCCTTGAGATTGACCGCCAGAGTGCGGTCGAGATCCTCATCCGACAGCGCCTCGATCGCAATGACCGGATAGACGGCTGCATTGTGAATGACGATGTCGAGGCGTCCGAAGCGCTCGACCGTCTGCGCGACCACCCGCTTCACTTCGCTGCGGCGCCCGACGTCCGTCTGATTGAGCCAGGCAGTGCCGCCACCCACGACGATCGAATCGGCTACCGCGCGGCCGTTTGCCTCGCTGCGCGTCGCGATGACCACCTGCGCCCCAGCCTTGGCAAACACCCGGGCGATGCCCTCGCCGATGCCTTGCCCCGAGCCGGTGATGATCGCAACCTTGTCCGACAAATCGACGATCATGTGACAATCCCTTAGTCGACTCCAGTCGAGTATTATGAACATCCGTCGACGTGTCAACCCGCAGGGAATGCCGTGCGCCCATTGCAGAAAGCCTCGTTCCGAGCGCCGGGGATCGCCCGCCGCAAGCGTCTGCTGGCCGCGGCGCGGGCGTTGCTCGCGCATTGCGACCTCGACCAGATCAGCCTCGCCGACGTGGCGCGCGCCGCGCGCATCCCGAAGGGCTCCGCTTACCACTACTATGGCGACATCCTGGAACTGTATGTCCAGCTGATCACGGTACTCGGGGACGAGATGCTGGAGGACGTGCGCCGCCCCATCCAGGGCGTCGCGCCCGGCTCGTGGGCCGACATCGTGGCGGCGCTCGTGCGCCGCGGGGCACGCTACTTCAACGACCACCGTGCGGCGCGTCAACTCCTCATCAGTCCGAAGACTCCACCCGAGCTCAAGCTCAAGGACCGGCAGAGCGACAAGCGGATCGCCAGGCTGTTCGAGGAGCAGATCGAGCTGCGCTTCGTGCTGCCGCGAAGCGCGGCACGCACCGCGATGTTCTTCCGCGCAGTGGAGATCGCCGACCTCATGTTCAGCTTATCGATGCTCGAGCACGGATCGATCACGCCGCAGATGACCGAGGAGGCGATCCGCGCCGTCACGGGTTACTTAGGGACACACCTGCCGGCGGCGCTCCCGCGGCGGGCATCGCGGGGCGGCAAATCGGCCGCCGGTGCGGCCCGGCGCAGCGCCTGAGCCGCCGAGGATCCATTTCTTATATATTCGGTTCGCGTGAAAATCATGAAGCAGAACTCTCGCAAAATGTCGCGGCATCATCGAAACCTTGGGCCGAACGCCCTGCTCGTCGGCAAGCCGCGCTCGCGCCAGGCGCTAGCGACGCCGGCGTTGATCCTGGATCTCGATAGCTTCGAGCACAACCTCGCCGCGATGTCGGCTTTGTGCAAGCGGGCGGGTCTCAAGCTGAGGCCGCACGCCAAGACCCACAAGTGCGTAGAGATCGCGCGGCGCCAGATCGGCGCGGGCGCCGTGGGCATCTCGGTGGCGACGTTGCGCGAGGCGACCGTGATGGTCGAGGCCGGAATTCCGGGCGTGCTGCTGACCACGCCTTTGACGGGCGCGGTCAAGATCGATCTGCTCGCGCAGCTCGTCGGCCGAAGCGAGGGATTCATGGCGGCGATCGACGATCCGGCGAGCCTCGCGCCGCTCGAGCGAGCGCTCGAGCGGCGGCGCAAAAGGCTCCCGGTGCTCGTCGATATCGACATCGGCATGAAGCGCACCGGCGTCCCGGACGTGGCCGGCGCGCTGGAGCTCATGCGGCGGGTGAGTTCCTCGCGGAGATTGGAGTTCGCCGGCATCCAGTCCTACTCCGGGATGGTGCAGCACATCACGCGCGCGGCCGATCGGGCGCGGGTCTATGGGCGGCAGCTCGAACACGTGCAGCGGGTCCTGAAGGCCGCCGCGAAGGCCGGCTACTCGCCCGGAATCGTCTCGGGCGGCGGGACCGGCACCTTCGACATCGACCGGCGTGCCGGTCTGTTCACCGAATGCCAGTGCGGCTCGTATGCGGTCATGGACGTCGAGTATCAGGATGTCGAGCTGTTCGCACGGGAGCCGCATCCGTTCAAGACGGCACTCTTCGTGCAGTGCTCGGTGGTGAGCAATCACCATCGCCGCCTGCCCACGATCGACGGGGGCTTCAAATGCTTCTCGATGGACGGGCCGGTCCCGCAGATCGCATCGGGCGCTCCCCGCGGGGCCTCGTACCAGTTCTACGGCGATGAATTCGGCAAGATCAAGCTCACGGCGAAATCCGCAGCGATGCGCCTCGGCGCGAAAGTCGAGCTGGTCACGCCGCATTGCGACCCGACCATCAATCTGCACGACTTCATTCATTGCGTGCGCGGGCAGACGCTGGTCGACATCTGGCCGGTCGACGCGCGCGGCTCGCTCTAGCCCAGCGCCGAATGCGCCTGTACCGACTCATCGTTCCGGGGCTCGTGATCATGGCGGTGATGGTCGGCGGGGGCTACGCAACCGGACGGGAGCTGGTGGAGTTCTTCATTTCCAAGGGCCCGCTCACCGCACTCGCGGGGCTCGCACTGACCGCGTTCTGGATCAGTACGGCGGCCATGGTCTCGTTCGAGCTCGCGCGCCGCTACCAGGCGTTCGACTACCGCAGCTTCTGTCGCATCTTCATCGGTCCCTTCTCAGCGCTGTTCGAAGTCGGCTACTACGCGCTCCTGCTCCTGGTGCTGTCGGTGGTGTCCGCCGCCGCGGGCAAGCTCCTCGCGGAGATGGCGGGACTCCCGGAGGTCGCTAACTCGATCCTGTTCATGGCGGCCGTCGCGTTCGTGGTCTACTTCGGCAACAGCTTCATCGAGCAGGTCATATCGATCTGGTCGATGATCTTCTACGCCACCTACGGGTCGATGTTTGCGCTGGTGGTGTGGAAGTTCGGTCCGCAGCTGCGCAGCGCGCTCGATGCGGCGCCGGTCGACTGGCTCGAAGCGCTCAAGGACAGCTTGAGCTATACGGGGTACAACGTCGTGGTCGTGCCGATTCTCATCTTCGTCGCCCGCAATCTCGAGACGCGGCATCAGGCGCTCGCCGCGGGCGCCATGGCGGGACCCTTGATCCTGCTACCGGGCTTCGCCTCGCTGCTTGCACTTTCGGCGTTCTATCCGCAGATCCTCGGCGACCCCTTGCCGATCTCGCGGGTCCTGGGTGAGATCGGCAGCCCCACGCTGCGGATGTGTGTACAGCTCGTCATCCTGGGCGCCTTCATCAAGACCGGCGTGGGACTTCTACATGGCTTGAACGAGCGTGTCGCCCGCGCCATCGTCGACCGCGGCCGCACCATGCCGCGCGGCGCGAGGCCGCTGCTCGCGCTCGGCATCATGGTGATCGCGGTATTCGTCGCATCATCGGTCGGCATCATCAATCTGATCGGCCAGGGCTATCGGTACAGCTCGTACTTCTTCCTGGTAGTTTTCTTCTTCCCGCTGATGCTGCGCGGCCTGTGGCTCGCAACCCGCGGCGGGGTCGCCCGGCCGCCGCTCGTGGCTCTCGTGTTGCTCGCGGCCTGCGGAATTGCCGGCATGGCTGAGTGCGGCCGGGCGCAGGCGCAAACAGCCCCACAGGCAGGAGCGGCGGGGCCGACGCCGGGGGCAACGCAAGAGCCCGCCACGACACCCGCGTCGGCCGCGGACATCGAGCGCAAGCTCGCTCGCCTGCCCAAATCGCGGCGCGATAGCCTCTTGATGTCGTCGGGCAAGGTGCCGGGCCCGGACTTCACGCCGCTCCTCGACAAGGAGGTGGCGGAGATTCCCATGCGCGACGGCGTGACGCTGCACACCGAGATCTATTCGCCCAAAACTCGCACGGGCAGGCTGCCCATCATCTACGAGCGCACCCCGTACGGCCTGAGCCCGGACGCTCATGGATACTCGGCGCACCTTCGCATGTATCCCGAGCTCATTGCGGACGGTTATATCTTCGCTTTGCAGGATGTCCGCGGCACAGGAGGGTCGGGCGGCGAGTTCGTGACCGGCGGTCCGATGCGCGATCGGTCGCGCGCCCGCTCCGTCGACCCCTCGACCGACGCCTACGACAGCATCGACTGGCTGGTGAAGCACGTGCGGGGCAACAACGGACGCGTGGGCACGCTCGGGATCTCCTACGGCGGCTTCATGGTGACGCGCGCGCTGGTCGATCCACACCCCGCGCTGAAAGCCGCCTCGCCGCAGGCGACCTGTGCGGACATGTTCGTCGGCGACGATTGGCACCATAACGGAGCGTTCCGCCTGAGCTATAGCTTCGATTGGATCGAAGCCATGGAGACCGAGCGGCGCGGTGCTGACCGCTCGGCACTGGAAGCGCTGCGGCGCCACGACAGCTACGAGCAGTTTCTGGCGCTGGGTCCGCTCGCCAACGTGAACGCACTCTTGTTTCACGGCAACGCGCCGAGCTGGAACGCGTTCGCGGACCATCCGAACAACGATGACTACTGGACCCGCGAAATGTGCGGCGTACTTCCGTACACGCAGCCAGTGACCGTTCCCACGCTGATGGTCGCGGGTTACTTCGACGCCGAGGACTACTACGGACCGCTAGAGCTCTACCACAAGTACGAAACACAGGACCCGAAGCGTTTGGTGCGCCTGGTGATCGGACCGTGGTACCACGGCGAGTGGAGCCGAAGTCCCGACGGGCGCACCATCGGCGCGATCGACTTCGGTCGGGACACTTCGAGATGGTACCGAGACCATGTCCAGGCGCCCTGGTTCGCGCGCTGGCTGAAAAACCGGGAATCGCCGGATCTGCCCGCCGTGCTCGCGTTTCGCACCGGCGAGAATCGATGGGAGCCTTACGAGGTGTGGCCGCCGCGAGAGGGCATCCTGGAGCGGAAGCTCTACCTGGCCGCAGCCGGAAAGCTGTCCTTCGAGCCGCCGACCTCCGGCGATTCGGGTGCGTCCGGCGATTCAAGCCAGCACGACGATTATGTTTCGGACCCCGCCAAGCCGGTGCCTTATTTGCCGCGCCCAATCACCGATGACTATTGGGCCGAGTGGCAGCTCGCCGACCAGCGCTTCGTCGACGGCCGTCCGGACGTGCTCACCTACGAGAGCGAGCCCCTCTCCGAGGATCTCACCGTATCGGGCGACCCGATCGCGCATCTCTATGCAGCCACCACCGGGAGCGATGCCGACTGGATGGTCAAGCTCATCGACGTATACCCAGAGAGCTGGCCCGACCAAAGCCTGCAGGGGTTCGAGCTCATGGTCGCGGACGAAGTGTTCCGCGCCCGCTACCGCAACAGCTTCGAGCAGCCCGCGCCGCTCATACCCGGCGAAGTGACGGCCTACACCATCCGCCTGCGCGACCGCAACCACACCTTCAAGGCGGGCCATCGCATCATGGTGCAGATCCAGAGCAGCCTATTTCCGGTAATCGACCGCAATCCGCAGCACTATGTGCCGAGCATCTACGAAGCGGTCGAGTCCGATTTTCAGCGGGCGACGCAGAGCGTCTACCGCTCGCCGCAGCTCGCTTCGTACCTTAGCCTGCCGGTCAATACGCGCGCGCCCGCGCCCTTGCCGCCAAGCCTGCCCGACTCTCAGTAACGCACCTGCAGGTCGACGCCGATGGTCCTCGGCTGATTCGTGACCCAGCGGTTGAGCGACGGAATGTTGACCGTCTGCGCTACGTTGTTGGTCAGGATCGCCATCTTGTCGGTCAGATTGTCGCAGAACAGGTATGCCGAGAAACTGCCCGATGTCACACCCGCCCGCGCGTTCACCAGGGAGTAGCCCGGTAGGTTATTGCGCACGTAAGTGATGTCCTGCATGGGGCCGACGTAGGTGTAGGTGCCGCGGGCGGTGAAATTCAAGGCAGCCGACACCGGCGTCGTGTAGATCAGCGATGTGTTCGTGGTCACATCCGGCACATCGAGCAGCTTCTGGCCCGCGACGGTGTCGGTCGCCCGGACGGTATCATTGAAGGTCGCGTGCGTATATCCGACGTTCTGAGTCACGGTGACGGACGAGCTCAAATTCGCGGCGATTTCGATCTCGGAGCCGTACACGCTGGCACTGCCCGCATTGGCCGTGAAGCTGAAGCCGCAGGAGGGGTCGACCAGCTGCTGCACGTCGGTCCAGCGCTCGTAGTAGATGGCGCTGTTGATCTGGAACGTGTTGTCGAGCGCGCGGGCTTTCTCGCCGACCTCGTAGCTCCATACGTTGTCGGGGGTGAATTGGTTGGGGGCGGAGGTCAAGCCTAGGGACTCGAGATTTCCCTTCCCCGTCAGGCACTGCGCCGGCCCCGAGAGCGGCACGGGCGTATTCGGACCGCCGGGCCGGAAGCCTTTCGCCGCGGTGGTGTAGACCAGCACATCGTCGGTCGGCGTATACGCCAGATTCACCTTGGGATTGAAGCCTTTGTTGTCGGCGCGGCCGAATTCGAGAACCGTGCCCGGGCCATTTGCGATCGAGGCGACACCGCCATTGATGGCTTCCTCCTCACTCGAGTAACGGTAATAGCGCAGACCCAGCGTCGCCTTGAGTTGATCGGTCAGCTTGTACGAGGCTTCGCCAAAGAGCGCGCGCTGGATGATGGTGATGGGCTCGCCGACCGAGATGAGATCCGACGTGCCAAAGATGGGCGCGAGGCCTGCATAGTTGGAGAGGGACGTTGTATTCGAATCGAAGCTACTGTAGAAGGCGCCGCCGAGCCACTGGAACGCACCGTCGCCGTTCGAGGCGAGGCGCAGCTCCTCGGTCGCCTGGCTCGAGAAATCGGTCTCCTCCTGAGAGCCGCCGCCGGCCCCGTTCGGGGGATAGAAACTCGGCAGTCCGAGCAGCGACTGGATGGTTTCGGAAATGTCCTGTGTCTGCTCATCGTGTCGATTCCACTTCGATGTGGCGGAGGTGAGATCGGCGAAATCGAAGTGGTACTTGATGGTCAGCGTGTAAAGGGTGAAGTTGTCCTCGAGCGGCTCGGCAATGTCGAAAGGCTGATAGTGGGCCTCGACGTTGCCCGGCGGATCGTCGATCGTGAACGGGCCGCCGGTGGAGATCTTCTGATGCATGATGCCGGGCTGCACGCTCAAGTTGTCGCCGAGCTTGAGCAGCAGGCTCACGCGGCCGCCCCAGAGCTCTTCCCAGTTGACGTCGGAGTAGCGCGCCTGAACCGGCGCGGTGAGCACATCGCCGCGCGTCGCGCCGCCGTTAGTCTCGAGGGGAAACGGGTTCAGTACGATGCGGTCGATCCAGCCCGAGGTGTACTTGTAGGTCCCGACGAATCGGATCGCCGCGACATCCTGCGCGATCGGCAGGTTGAGCATGGTGCTGCCGCCGTAGTTAAATCCGCCGCCGTCGGTCCCCGATTCCTTGGTCTGCGCGGAAACCGCAACGGTATTGAGCTCCGGAGCATTGGTCACGAGCTTGATGGTGCCGCCCATGGAACCCGCGCCATAGAGAGTTCCCTGGGGTCCGCGCAGCACCTCCACGCGATTCAAGTCGTAGAGATCCGGATCGACGACCACCTTCCCCTGCGCGGCCTGCGCGGGCGCGGTGAGTGGCGCGTCGTCGATATAAAAACCCACGGTCGGGGAGAATCCGCCGGTCGCATCCAGTCCGCGCATCTCGAATTCGGTCTGGCCGGGGCCGCTGGTCTTCATCGAGACGCCGGGCGTCTCCGCTGCGATGTCGCGAAAATCCTCGAAGCCGCGCGCCTGGATCTCGGCCTGCGAGATAGCGGTCATGCTGATCGGGGTCTTTTGCACGGTCGAGTCGCGCTTCTCGGCGGTCACCACGATCTCCTCGAGCGCGCCCTCCTTGCCCGAGGCTTTTTGGTCGGGCGACGGTGTCGTCTGCGCATGCGCCGAATGAACGGCCATGCCGAGCGTAAGCGCAAGCAGCGCCGCGCGGCTCAGCGGCATCGAATTTCTCATGTTGATCCCCATCACTTCGTTGGTCTCCCCTAAACGGTCGTCATCTCCTGCGGCGCAGGGTCTCTGAGGGCTTCTCGCCGAAAATCCTCTGATAATTGCTGGCGAAGCGGCCCAGATGCGTGAACCCCCACCGCGCCGCGAGGCGGGTGACGTCGTCGCACTCGGCGCCCTCCAAGAGCTCCTTGCGGACCGCCTGCATCCGGATGGCCCGAAGACAGCTCTTCGGAGAAGCGCCCTTGAATCGCCGGAACCCCTCGTAGAGGGCGCGGCCGCTCACGCCGGTCACGCGCGTGAGGTCCGCGACCGTGACGTTCTCGCGTGCATTCGCGACCATGTATTGATAGGCCTTGACGACGTGCTTGGGGCAGGCCGGCCGGTCAGTCGCCTCGAGCGCGTCGCGGTAGGAATGCTGCGCGCCACAGAGGATCAACATGAGCAGCGTCTCTTCCAACCGGGAGCAGACGAGTTTCGACTTGACCACGGCCTGGTTGTGCGCGAGCTCCTCCGCGAGGTGCCGGAGCATGCCGTAGAAGCTCGCGCCGAGACCGGTGGTGAGATCGAACACCACTGGAAACTCGAGAGGCCGCTCGATGGGCTGGAAGATGACGCTGCTCAAGAGCCCTTCGAGAGATTTGCGCTCGATCTTGAGCATGAGCTGACGGCAATCGGCATGCCACGTCGTCGACACCGTCTGGCTCGGCGAGACGATCGCGGCCACGCCCGGCCTCAAATAGAATTGATGCCCGGCAGCACGGAGGGTGGCGCGGCCGGCGAGCGGAATATGTATCAAATAGAAGGTCTCGAATTCGCGCGGATGAATCTCGACCTCGGCGCCGTACTGAAGGGTGTTGAGCGAGGTGTCGAGGAGCGGCGTGTGCGAATACCTGACGTCCAAGGCGGCGCCGCGGTCCCTTTGGAACAAGCGGTGCGAGCAATAGCGACGAGTCAGGATCTCGCGCGCTTCGTCCAAATCCGTGGTCGCCAGCCGGTGCTCTCTCAGCTGTACCACTTGGTCCATGATTGGGCCTTTGTGTCGGGTTGCACGGCATGACGATATCACGCGCGCGTTTTGCCGGCTCGCCTGTTCGGAAAAAGCCTGCGGTTATCGGCTAGTGACGTCGAGGAAACGGATAGTCGACTGCGGTCGAGTTCGAGAAACTAGCGGACGATGGCCCATGCTCGAGCGCGGCTCCCACTGGAAAGCGGGACCCCCGGAGGAAGCGCCGGCCCCACAGGAGAATCGATGACGGCGAGTACCGACGAGACGAGCGGCGCAATCGACGCCGAGTACGACCCGGAGCGGCGGGTCGGATCAAGGCAGCCGTTCCTCGACTGGTACGTCCGGGAAAGCTCCCTGGCGCGCGCGCGGCTCGACTGCCGGCTGGACGTATCCTACGGAGCGACGCCGGCCGAGACGCTCGATCTGTTTCCCTCGAGCGCGCCCGGCTCGCCGATGGTGATATTCATACACGGCGGGTACTGGCGGGCGCTCAGCAGCAAGGAGTTCAGTTTCGTCGCCGGCGGCCTGGTTCCACACGGCATCAGCGTGGCGGTGATGAACTATGCCCTCTGCCCGGCGGTGACGATCGCCGAGATCACCCGGCAGAGCCACACCGCGGTCGCGTGGCTGGCCGAGAACGCGTGGCAGTTCTCGGGGGATCCGACCAATCTATTCGCCGCCGGGCACTCCGCCGGCGGACAGCAAGTGGGCATGCTGCTGTCGGGGTCGACGCAGACCGGACGCGCGGCCGGAGCGGTCAAGGGCGGCATCGCGATCAGCGGTCTTTTTGATCTGCGCCCTCTGCAGCACTCCTGGCTGCAGCCGACCCTCCAGTTGACGGACGAGTCAGCCGCGGCGCAGAGCCCGCTCCTCAAGATTCCGAAGCGCGCAGCGCCGCTCTTGCTCTCCGTGGGCGGCGATGAATCGAACGCCTTCCTGTCTCAATCGCGGGACTACCTCGCCGCTTGGCAAGCGGCGGGGCACGTCGGCGAGTACGCCCCGCAGCCCGGGCGCAATCACTATGACGCGATCAATGGGCTCGCCGACCCGCAAAGCCCGCTCACCCGGATCATCGTGGATTTCATCCGCCGCTGTGCGTGAGGCTACACCCATGCCTGGATGATGTAGTCGAATGGTGCCTGCGCATTCATGAGGTCTACCCGCTGCAGCTCGATCTTGAAGTCGTCGCCGCGGCGCAGCAGCGTATGGCGGTAGGTGCCCGCGAAACTGCGCGAGGAGTCGCGGCGGAGCTCCTGCACCTGGAAGCGGGAGCGTACCTGGATCGCGTCCGGAGCCAGCTCCTCGATCACGACGTTGCCGACGATATGGTTGGTTTCCCATAGCGGCGCCTGCGACCAGGCGTTGGGGTGAGTAATTCGCCCCAGGCGCACACTCATGAGCGGCCGATCCTCGGCGAAGATCGACGGAGAATCGAGCCACTCGGTCTGATCGGGACGCGCCGGCATCCAGTAGATCCCGTGGTCGGCGAAGAGGTCGATGTACGCCTGCCAGCTCTTGGTATCGAGGAGCTCGGCCTGGTGAAACAAAAACTCCTCGACCTGCCGCTGCGGATCGGCGTCCTGGCGCAGCGCGCCGCGCTTGGGGCACGCACGCGCCCGATAGCGCTCCCGGGGCGAATGGTCGGGGGCGAGCGCTTCGGCGCCGGTGCGGGTCTCTCGTTTGCCCGTGAAGATGACGACCTCTTCCAGCAGGCTTTTCTTCAATTGGTCGCTCATGTCGGACCTCGTCAGCCGCCGTCTTTCGACATGTACTTGGACCATGCCGCAAACTGGCTTCGCATCACCACTTCGGATGTTCCGTTGTTCGAGTAGGTGGTGTCGCCATCGGGGCTGTCGCGCCCGAAATTGCGGTGAAAGCTTACCCAGTCTCCGCCCTTCGATTCGAGGCCCCACTGACCCTTGGTCCAGTTCTCGAGATCATCCGCATTGACCAGCGTTGCGGGTGAGTTCACCAGGTTGAAATACCACAAGGAGCGCCGGTAGATCGCTTGCGACACGCCTTTCAGGCGGAAGTGCCAGATCTCCGACAGGGTTTTGCCCGGCGAGATCGGCCGCAGGCAGCGCAGCTGCTGCAGGGACGATTGCACCGATAAATACGGGTAGATGAGCACGTGATGAATGCTGCGGCCGAGATATTGCTCCGCGCGCTCAGCGCCGTAGGCCCGGTACATGGCCTCCGTGTACTCCCGGGTGTCCGGATCCTGGGGCCGAAGGCCCATGTAGCCTTTCAAGATCCCGTGACCACGCGGAAAATTCACGGTCTGCACCGAGTCCCACTGCTCGAATGAGGAGGCGAACGTCGAGAGGTAATGATAGTAGAGCGGCGGCTCCTTGCCCTGGTCCTTGAGCGCTCGCTCGACCTGGTTCGCGGCGACTCCGGTCGATTGATGCGTCACCGACGGGTGCAAGGCGTCGAGCTGGTTCTCCATGAAGAACTTCCAGTTTGACTGTTGCACCACGCGGTGGCAGACCGGGACGATCTCGACCTCGCCTTGCGGGGACCGGTCGCACATGTCGTCGAACGCGATGCGGGCTTCGCCCAGGAATTCCATGAGTGTCGGGCCCTCGCTCGCGAGACACGCGAACACGAAACCGCGGTAGCTCTCGACCCGCGCGGCGCGCTTCATGGAGCAATCCGGGTTTGCCGGGCTCATGCGCGTGCCCTCGTACCCTTGCGGCAACGGCATCCCGCGGATCGTCCCGTCGAGGTGAAAGCTCCAGGCGTGGTACGAGCAGACGAACGCGGAGCCCGTGTTGCCGGAGCGAGCGCCGCAGAGCTCGACCCCGCGGTGCGGGCAGCGGTTGTAGAGCACGTGGATCGCGCCGCCGCGGCCTCTCACCATGATCATCGGCTGACGCCCGATCTCTACGGTGCAGTAATCTCCCGGCGCCCGGACCTGGGATTCGTGGCCGCAGTAAACCCAGACCTTTTCGAAGATCTGCTCGATCTCGTGGTCGAAAATCTCTTGATCCGTGTAAACGGTCCGGTGTACCCGATCCGGCTCAACCAACTCAGCGATCGACCGCATTCAGACCTCCTCGTGAGGCTCCCGTTCGTTCCCCTCGATGCCGATCATGATCGCATGGGCGCGCGCGCCGCTATCCGGATCGTGCCGCCGCGGGCCGATTTATGCGGCTTATCGCCCGCCCTTCGCGAATGCCGGGCTGCGCCGGCCCTCGCGGTTATTTGCTGCATAGCAGCAAACCGCCGGTCCAATCAGGTCTCGCTCGACGCGGGATAGCCGGCTCATGCTATATCACCAGGGTCGTACTCCACCCGCTCGAGGGCGCGAGACCTTAGGATGGAACAACTCACCACGCTGCTCAAGCAGATGCAGGCCGGCGATGCCGAGGCGCGCGATGCCTTGTTCGCGGCGGCGTACGCGGACCTTCGCCGGCTCGCGCACTCGCGCCTGCGCCGCCGGGACCGCGACAGCGTGCTCGATACCACCGCGCTGGTGCACGAGTCTTACCTGCGTTTCGTGCGCGTCGGCGAGCTTCGAATCGAGGATCGGCGTGCCTTTTTCTCCTATGCCTCGAAGGTCATGCGCTCGGTCATCGTGAACGATATCTGCGAGCGCATCGCCCTGAAGCGAGGCGGCGATTGGGTGCCGACGATTCTCACCACCCAGATCGCGGCCAATGTTGCGAGCAACGAGGAGACGGTGCTGCACATCCACGAGGCGCTCGAGGTGCTGGAGAGGGCCGAGCCGCGCCTCGCGGAAGTCGCGCAGATGCGTTACTTCGGAGGCTACAGCGAACCCGAGGTCGCCGAGACCCTCGGTGTCTCCCTGCGCACCGTGCAGCGTGATTGGGAAAAGGCGCGGCTGATTCTGGCCGCGGCGCTGCGCTGAGTTGCCGAGGCGCGGTCCGGCGTGAGAGTTTCTAAAGCCTGATGCGATTCGCGGCGCCTCCATGTCGTTGACGACGATTCAGATGGCTCGGATGAGCAAGCTGCTCGATGAGGCGCTGCCGCTCGACGAGCCGGGCCGACGCCGCTGGCTCGATGAGCTGTCTCCCGCCGACCGGGATCTCGCCCTGGCGCTGCGCGAGGCGCTTTTGGGCGGGGATGAGGGTGAGGGGCCGTTCACGCTGTTCACATCGGGCGAGAACGATTCGAGCCAGATGAGCGGCTTGCAGCCGGGCGCCAGCGTCGGACCCTACAAGCTGATCCGACTGCTCGGAAGCGGCGGCATGGCCGAGGTGTGGCTCGCACAGCGTGCGGACGGCGCGTTCAAGCGCCGCGTGGCGCTCAAGCTCCCCGCGCTCGCGCCCATGCGCAAGGATCTCGGGCAACGCTTTGCGCGCGAGCGCGATATCCTCGCGAGCCTCGAGCATACCCACATTGCGCGGCTCTACGACGCCGGCGTCGATGCGGCGGGATGGCCGTATCTGTCGATGGAGTACGTGCGCGGCGAGCCGTTGACCGAGTGGTGCGATGTGCGCCGGGTCGACGTCCGCGGCCGCGTGCGGCTGTTCCTGCAAGTCCTCGCGGCCATCCAGTATGCACATGAGCGCCACGTCATTCATCGTGACCTCAAGCCCTCGAACATTCTCGTGACCGACGCGGGACAGGTGCGCCTCCTCGACTTCGGCGTGGCGAAGCTCCTGGAAAGCGAGGAAGGCGCCGAGGAGCCGCTCACCCGAGTCTACGGCCAAGCGTTCACGCCGATGTATGCAAGCCCCGAATCGGTGCGCGGCGATTCCGTCGACGCCAAGAGCGATATCTATTCCCTGGGCGTGCTCCTGTTCGAACTGCTCGCCGGCGATCGTCCCTACCGACTCAAGGCGAGCGCCTCGCGCAGCATGCTGGAGCGGGCCATCGCCGACGCAGAGGTGCAGCGCCCGAGCACGCAGACGACGCCGGAGGCGGGCAGCAAGCGGGCCGTCACCCAGGATCACCTGATTCGGGATCTGCGCGGGGATCTCGATCTCATCGTCCTGAAAGCGCTCGAGAAGGATCCCGCCCTGCGGTACGCAAGCGCGGCGGCACTCGCCGACGATTTGCAGCGCTACCTCGACGGCAAGCCGGTGGGCGCGCAGCCGCGCAGGCTCCCATATCGGCTGAGAAAGTTCGTCCGCCGCAATCGCGCCATGGTGGCGGTCGCTGCGGCCGCGATCATCGCGGTGCTGGCGATCGCGGGGTACGAGGAAGCGACGCGCCGGGCGGACGACCGGGGGCGGCGGGCGGCCGCGACCGCCGCGCTGCGCAAAAGCGATCAATCGATCGCCGTCCTGCCGTTCCTCGATCTGAGCGAGGCCAGGGATCAAGGATACTTCGCGGACGGATTGTCCGAGGAGCTCATCGATCTGCTCGCGCAGATCCAGAGCCTCGAGGTCATCGCGCGCACCTCCTCGTTCTACTTCAAGGGCAAGGACGTGCCCATCCCAGAGATCGCTGCGACCCTCGGCGTCGCCCATGTGCTCGAGGGCAGCGTACGCCGGTCGGGTCAGACGGTGCGCGTGACCGCCCAGCTGATCCGCGCCGACTCGGGCGTGCATCTCTGGTCGCAGACCTACGATCGGGACGTGAAGGATATCTTCCAAGTCCAGGATGAGATCGCATCCGCCGTGGTCGCGGCACTGAAGCTCAAGCTGCTGCCGACCCAGCAGGTCGTCGATCCGTACCGCAGCGAGATCGCGGAGGCTTACAACCAATACCTGCTCGGGCGCGAGTTCGGCCGGCGCGGAGATCTCCAAAACATCGAGCGTGCCGTCAATGCGTACCGCAAGGCGACGACGCTCGACCCGGGATACGCCGTCGCCTACGTGGGGCTCGCGTTCGCCGAGACGCTGATGGCCAATTACACGCAGGACGCCGCGGGTTTCGAACGCGCGCGCGATGCAGTGGAGCGGGCTCTGCGACTCGCGCCGCAGCTTGCGGACGCTTATCGCGCACGGGCCTCGCTCCGGCTCGAAACGCTCGACTTCGCGGGGGCGCGCGCGGACGGCGAGAAGGCGCTGACGCTCGCGCCCGGCGACAGCCGGGTGCAGAGCCTGTACGGCGTCGGGCTCGCGGCGTTCGGCCGCATTCGCGAGGCCATCGCCGCGATGAACCGCGCCGTCGGGCTCGATCCCCTCAACAGCTTCGCGTGGGCGAACCTCGGCCTTTTTCTCACCGTGAACGGCGATTACCCGGCGGCGCGCAGCGCGCTCGACCGGGCGCTCGCCATCAACCCCAACGACTTCGCCTCGCATCTCGCGCTCGCGCAGCTCGACCTGCTCGAGGGGCGCTTCAAGGACGCGCAGACGGAGTATCAGGAGCACGGCGGCGAGGCGGGCCGGCGCATGGGTGATGCCATGATCGAGCATGCGCAGGGTCATGAGCGCGAGTCACAGCAGGCGCTCAAGGAGCTCATCGCCAAGCATGCGAAGGACATGGCGTACCAGGTGGGCGACGTGTATGCCTGGCTCGGCGACAAGGACAAAGCCTTCGATTGGCTGGACCGCGCATACCAGCAGCGCGACAGCGGCTTGAACGGAGTCGCCTACGATCCGCTGCTCGCGCACCTGCACGACGACCCGCGCTACCAGGCGCTGCTCGAGAAACTGCAGCTGGCGCGTTGACGCGAACTAGCGAGCTACGGCGAGCTCCGGCACCTCGTCGGTCCAGACGCGGAACAGTTCGAGCGTATTCGGCCCGAATGCGGTGCTGATGGCGACGTCGGCGGCGTCGCGCCCGCGCGCGATCAAGATTCTGCCGATTCGCCGCTGGTTGTTGCGCGGATCGAAGGTCTGCCACGCGCCGCCGATATAAGCCTCGAGCCAGCCCGCGAAGTCCATCGGAGCGTCCACGGGCGGAACGCCGATATCGCCGAGGTAGCCGGTGCAATAGCGTGCCGGAACGTTGAGACAACGCAGGAACGTGATCGCGAGGTGCGCGTAGTCGCGGCACACGCCTTGCCGCTCGAAATAAGTTTCGGCCGCCGTCTTGGTGGGACGGGCGAACTGATAGCCAAAGGCGATATACTCATGCACGAAATCGCAGACCGCCTGCACCCTCGGCCATCCGGGACGCAAGTGCCCGAACAAGCGCCACGCCTCATCCATGAGCCGCTCGGTCTCGCAATAGCGGCTGCCGAGGAGATAGCCGAGCGCGTCGTACGGCAACGACTCGACCGCATGCTCCTGCGCGTAATCATAGGTGGGATCCGGAATTCCCGTGTCCTGAATCAGCGCGTCGGCGCAGAGACGGATGCCACCGGCGGGCGCGACGATCCGCGTGCACATGTTGCCGAAGCCGTCCATGTATCTGTCGAGCGGCACGGCGGGCGTGGTCGTCAACTGGTCGGAGCGCAACAAGTCGCGAGCCCGGCTCGGGTGCACCTCGAGCATGAGAATCATGGGAACAGGCTGCGCACAGCGGTACACCAACTCGTAGCCGAACCGGATCTGCATATTCAGGAGTCACCGAGATTGACGGGTTGCAATGAAATACCCTTATGACGAATTTTCGGGTGCCCTGGCGTAGGCGTTGCGAGCGATGGCGCGTAGGCGCCCCGCTCGATCGAGGCGCCTCGCGGAGGCGGCGATCGCCGACGCCAAGATCGGCGCAGCAGCCATCGCCTTTAGGGACGTTTGCGCATAAATTCGGGCTTTGCTGAGACGGGTCGAATGAAAACGTTTCACTGCACTCACTGCCAGAATTTGATTTTTTTCGAGAACGTGCGCTGCCTCTCCTGCGGTCACGCGCTCGCCTTCCTGCCGGACCTCGGAATCATGGCCGCGCTCAGCGAGAGCACGGACGGATTGTGGCGGGCGCAGACGCACGCGCAGCTCCAAAACGTCGATTCCCGCGGCTACCGGCTATGCGCAAACTACGATCAGGTGAGCGTCTGTAACTGGGTGATCCCGGCCGACGAGGCGGGTGAATTCTGCCGCTCGTGCCGCCTAGATCGAGTCATCCCCGATCTGTCCCTCGAGCGTAACATGGTGGCTTGGTTCCGGCTCGAGGTCGCGAAGCGGCGCATGCTGTACACGCTCCTCGGGCTCGGCTTGCCGGTGGCGCCCAAAAACGGCGGCGGCGACGGCCTCGCGTTCGAGTTCCTCCAGGACTCTGCGGACGGCGATGCGGCGCGCGTACTCACGGGACACGACAACGGAATCATCACCATCAACATCGCCGAGGCGGACGATGTGCAGCGGGAAAAGCAGCGCACGCTCCAAAAGGAGCCGTACCGCACGCTTTTGGGGCATTTTCGTCACGAGATCGGGCACTACTTCTGGGACCGGCTGATTCTGAACAGTCCGCGGCTCGAAGCCTTTCGAGCGCTCTTCGGTGACGAGCGGGCCGACTATCAGCAAGCGCTCGAGCGGCATTACAGCGAGGGTCCGCCCGCCCGCTGGGACCAGAGCTTCATCAGCGCCTACGCGACGATGCACCCATGGGAGGATTGGGCGGAGTCGTGGGCCCATTATCTGCACATGGTCGATGCGCTCGAGACGGCGGGCGCCACGGGGCTGGCGCTGCGGCCCAAACGGACCGACGAGCCCCGCATGCAGCCGCCCCCCGATCCGTTGAACCCGAAACATCGGGATTTCGACGGCATGATCGAGTCGTGGCTATCGCTCACGTATGTGCTCAATAACTTGAGTCGGGGACTCGGACTGCCGGACAGCTATCCCTTCGTGCTCTCTTCATCCGCAATCGAGAAGCTGCGATTCATTCACGAGACCATCGACGAGAAGGGGTGGGAGCCGGCGGCGGACTCGGCGCGAATCGAAGCCCCGCCGGCCGAAGCGTCGCCCGCCGCGACATCGCCCGCCGCGGGATCGACCGCCGTTCCCTGAAGAATTTCGGCGTGCGGTACACTTGACGGCCCCGCGCCGGAGATTCCCGTGTCGATCCATGTAGCACTCAATCATGTCATGCATTACCGCTACGATCGCCCCGTCGCTCTGGGACCGCAGATCATTCGCCTGCGGCCCGCGCCGCATTGCCGGACGCGGATCCTCGCATACTCGCAGACCATCCAGCCGGCCGAGCACTTCATCAACTGGCAGCAGGATCCGCAGTCAAACTACCTGGCGCGCGTGGTGTTCCCGAAGGTCACCCGCGAGCTGCGCATCGAGGTGGATCTCATCGCCGAGATGGCGGTTCTGAATCCGTTCGATTTTTTTCTCGAGACCTACGCGCAGCAGACGCCGTTCAAATATGAGCCGTCCGAGGTGCGTGAGCTGACGCCGTTTCTGGTCAAGCCGCCGGCGACGCCGCTGGTGGCCGAATACCTGGCGAGCATCTCCCGGGAACCGCGCGCCACCGTGGATTTTCTGGTCGAATTGAACCGGCGCCTCGCGTCCGACGTCAAGTACGTGATCCGCATGGAGCACGGCGTGCAGCTTCCCGAGGAGACGCTCGCGAAGCGCTCGGGTTCGTGCCGCGACTCAGCCGAGCTGCTCGTGCATCTCTTGCGCCATCTCGGGCTCGCGGCCCGCTTCGTCTCGGGTTACCTCATCCAGCTCGTCGCCGACGTGAAGCCGGCGGAGGGACCGCAGGGCCCGAGCACGGATTTCACCGATCTACACGCGTGGTGTGAGGTGTATCTCCCCGGAGCCGGCTGGATCGGCCTGGATCCGACCTCGGGCCTGCTCACCGGCGAAGGACACATTCCGCTCGCCTGTACCCCCGACCCGCAAGCCGCCGCGCCGCTCTCCGGAGTGGTCGAGCCCTCGGAGGCGACCTTCGAATACGCCATGAAGGTGTCGCGGATCTGGGAGGCGCCCCGCGTCACCAAGCCGTACACGGAGGTCGAGTGGCAGGCCATTGATGCGCTCGGCCAAGGTGTCGATGAGCGCTTACGGGCGGACGACGTGCGGCTCACGATGGGCGGCGAGCCCACGTTCGTGTCGAGCGAGGATGCGGTCGCGCCGGAGTGGAACACGGAGGCGCTCGGCGAAAAAAAGCGCAAGATCGCCGCCGAGTTGTTCGGCCGGCTCAAGCAGCGCTACGCCCCACTCGGGCTCGCACATTTCGGCCAGGGCAAGTGGTACCCCGGTGAGCCGCTTCCGCGCTGGTCGCTGAACTGTTTCTGGCGCAAGGACGGCGAGCCGATCTGGAACGATGCAAGCCTGGTCGCGGACGAGACTCGAGGCTATCCGCACGCCGCCAGGAACGCGCCGCGGCTGCTCGAGGCTGTGGCGGATCGACTGGGTGTCTCCGCGGAGCACGTGTTTCCTGCCTATGAGGACGGGCTCTATTATCTGTGGCGCGAGCGCAGGCTTCCCGCCAATGACGATCCTCTGAACGCGAAGCTCAAAGATCCGATCGAGCGTGCGCGCCTGGCGCGCATTCTCGGCGGCTCGCTCGGCGAGGCCGCCGGCTTCGTGCTGCCGATCGCCCGTCCTCACGAGCGTGCATCGTGGCAGAGCGGCCGCTGGTTCCTGCGCAGCGAAGCTTGCTATCTCATCCCGGGCGATTCGCCCTTAGGGTTCCGCCTGCCGCTCGATTCGCTGCCGTGGGTGCGGACGACGGACCTCCAGCAAGTCTATCCGGCGGATCCCACGCAGGAATTTGCGCCGCTGGCGCCGCGGGCGCCGGTGCGCGAGCAGGCGCGCACGTCCGCGGACCGGCATCCTGCTGCGGAGTTCGATGCGGCCGGTGAGCCCGAGACGATGGCTCGCGGATCGCCTGCGCTGACTACGGCGGCGCCGACTACGACATCGCCCAATACGGCGGCGCCCACTACGGCATTGCTCCGGGCGGACGCCGCCGTGACCGTGCGAACCTCGATGTGCGCCGAGGAGCGCGGCGGCGTGCTCTATGTCTTCATGCCGCCGACGCGCACGCTCGAGGATTACCTCGAGCTCATCGCCGCGGTGGAGGCGAGCGCCGCGGCGCTCGCCCAGCCGGTCGTCATCGAAGGCTACGAGCCGCCGCCCGATCCGCGGCTGGTCAATTTCAAGGTGACGCCCGATCCCGGGGTCATCGAGGTCAACGTGCAGCCGAGCGCGAGCTGGGACGAGCTGGTCGAGCGCACCTCACACCTCTACGACACGGCGAACGCGTGCAAGCTGCGCTCCGAGAAATTCATGATCGACGGCCGTCACGTCGGCACCGGCGGCGGCAATCACATCGTTCTCGGCGGCGCCACGCCTAAGGATTCGCCGTTCCTACGGCGGCCCGATCTGTTGAGAAGTCTGCTCTCTTACTGGCATAACCATCCCTCGCTGTCGTATTTGTTCTCGGGCCTGTTCTTGGGCCCCACGTCCCAGGCGCCGCGCGTCGACGAGGCGCGCAACGACTCGCTCTACGAGCTCGAGATCGCGTTCAGGCAACTCCCCGCGCCGGGCGCCGAGGTGCCGCCCTGGCTCATCGACCGGCTGCTCCGCAATCTGTTGATCGACGTCACCGGCAACACGCATCGCGCGGAATTCTGCATCGACAAGCTGTACTCGCCCGACACCGCGACCGGCCGGCTGGGCCTCCTGGAAATGAGGGCCTTCGAGATGCCGCCGCATGCGCGCATGAGCCTCGTGCAGCAGGTGCTGCTGCGCTCCCTAGTGGCGCGTTTTTGGCGCGCACCCTACGCGCCCCGGCGCCTGGCGCGCTGGGGCACGCAGCTCCACGACCGCTTTATGTTGCCGCACTTCGTCCGATTGGACTTCGCGGACGTGCTCGAGGAGCAGCGCGACGCGGGGTTCGACCTGCGCCTCGATTGGTTCGCGCCGCATTTCGAGTTCCGCTTTCCGAAGCTCGGCGACCTCGCCGTGCGCAGCGGCGCGCTGCTCGAGCTGCGCCAGGCGCTCGAGCCCTGGCACGTCATGGGAGAGGAGGGAACGGGCGGCGGCACGGTGCGTTATGTCGACTCCTCCGTGGAGCGTATCGAGGTCAAGGTGAGCGGGCTCGCGCCCGACCGCTATGCCGTGACCTGCAACGGCCGGGCGATTCCGCTGCGAGCCACCAGCCGGGGGGGTGAATTCGTCGCCGGCGTGCGCTATCGCGCCTGGCAGCCCTGGTCCGCGCTGCATCCCCGGATCGGTATTCACTCGCCGCTGACATTCGATATAGTGGATACCTGGATGAATCGATCGGAAGGCGGTTGTCGATATCATGTGGTGCACCCGGGCGGCCGCAGCCACGAGACCTTCCCGGTGAACGCATTCGAAGCCGAGAGCCGGCGCCTCGCGCGCTTCTTTCGCCTCGGTCATACACCCGGTCACATGGCGGTCGAACCGGCGGTCGCGAGCGAGGAATTCCCCTTCACACTGGACTTGCGCAATCATCGATAAACCGAGAGATCCGCGACTTCAGAACTATCGCAGCGACCCTCGCCGCTATGACGAGCTATTGGACGGCGACGGCTGCATTCGCGATCACTGGCAGGCGCTGGTCGACGGAGTGTTCGAGGACGACGCGAAAGCGGCGCGGCGCGCCACCGAATTCACGCGCCGCATGATCGTCGAGAACGGCGTCACCTACAACGTGTACGCCGACGCCCAGGGCCGAGACCGGCCGTGGATCCTCGATCCGCTGCCGTATCTCGTGAGCGCCGCGGAATGGCAGGGCATCGAGGCGGGTGTCGCGCAGCGCGCGCGCTTACTGAACGCCGTGCTCGCCGATTTATACGGCAGGCAGGAGCTGCTTTCGCAAGGCGGCCTGCCGACCGAGATCCCGTTCGGCCATCCGAACTTCCTCTGGCCGTGTCTCGGCCTGCGTCCGCCGGGCGACCGCTGGCTTTCGATCTACGCGGCGGATCTCGCGCGCGCGGCCGACGGCCGCTGGTGGGTGCTCGCCGACCGCACGCAGGCGCCGTCCGGTCCAGGGTATGCGCTCGAGAATCGGCAGATCGTGCGCCGCGCCTTTCCCGAGCTCACGCAATCCATGGACGTGCGGCCGCTTGGCGCGTTCTTTGCCGCGCTTCGCGAGGAACTGCTGCGCGGCGCCGGCGAGGAGCCGCTCGCGGTGGTGCTCTCGGCCGGCTCGTTCAACGAGACCTACTTCGAGCACGCGTATCTCGCGCGCCAGCTCGGATTTCCCCTGGTCGAGGGGCACGACCTCACGGTGCGCGGCGAGAGCGTGTTCTTGAAGACGCTCGCCGGCTTGAAGCCGGTGCACGCGATTCTGCGCAGGCTCGACGATGATTTCTGCGATCCGGTGGAGCTGCGCGTCGATTCCGCGCTCGGCGTGCCGGGACTTTTGCGCGCTATCGCTAAGGGCAACGTCACCGTCGCGAACGCGCTCGGCACGGGCGTGCTCGAATCCGCAGCGTGGCTCGGATTCTTGCCCGCCGTCGCCCAGCAGCTCATCGGCGAACGGCTGACCCTACCATCGGTCGCGACCTGGTGGTGCGGCGAGCCGCCCGCCTTCGATGCCGTGGTCCGCAATCTCGGGAGGCTGGTGATCAAGCCGACATTTCCGAACCAGCGGCAGGGACCGTTGTTCGGCAGAGACTTGAGCGCCGAGGAGCGCGAGGCGCTGATCGCGCGCATGCGCGCGCGGCCGCACGCCTTCGTGGCACAGGAGCATCTGACGTTCTCGCAGGCGCCGGTCTGGTATACGAAGAACTCCGACGGATTCTCGCCGCGCGCGCTCGGCATCCGCGTCTACGCCATCGCCACGCCGCAAGGCTACAAGGTGATGCCCGGCGGTCTAGCACGCTTCGCATCCGATGCGCATGCGGAGATCGTCTCCATGCAGCGCGGCGGCGGCAGCAAGGATATCTGGGTGCTGAGCGATTCCGTGGAGGCAACCGAGGAGGCGACCGCACCGATCGCGCGCACTGATCGCGCGCAGCAGAGAGCTCAGGATCTACCCTCCACGTTGGTCGAAAACCTGTTCTGGATGGGTCGCTATGCCGAGCGCTGCGACACCAAGACCCGGCTGCTGCGCGCGACGCTCGGCCTGCGGCGCAACCTCCCCTTCTGGTCGCAGGCCATGGATATCTGCAAGCAATTCGGCGCCGCTTCGGTATTCGACGTCGAAAAGCGGTTCACGCTGAGCGGCGACATTGCCCGCTTGAGCGAGTGCGCGGCTCAGGTGCGCGGGAGCCTGTCCGGCGAGAACTGGCGCGCGGTCAGCGTCCTTCTGCGCGATTTCCGCGGCGCGGAGGCGACCCGCGGCGATGCGCGCGAGACGCTCGACCGACTCTTGCTGTCTCTGGTCGCGCTCGCCGGATTCGCGGTCGACGACATGACGCAGGACGATGGCTGGCGCCTGATGATGATCGGGCGGCGCCTCGAGCGGTTGTTGTTTCTCTCAGATGTCATCGCGCGCCGCCTAAAAGCTCCGTCGACTCCGCTGCGCCAGGAACTCGAGTGGTTGCTCGAGATCGGCGACAGCGCCATCACGTACCGGACGCGCTACCGCGCGCCGCCGGTGTGGGACACGACCATAGAACTCTTGGTGTACGACGAGAAGAACCCGCGCGCGCTGGCGTTCCAGTGGCGCGCCATCAACACCCTGCTGATCGAGGTGGCCGAATCGCTCGGCACACGGCCGCAGGAGACGCTGTACGAGCCGATATCGGACCTGATCGCGCTCAAGTACGCGAACTTCGGCAGCGACCGCGATCTCGCCCAGGCTTCGCGCCGCATTCTGGCGCAAGCGCTCGGGGATTTGAACGCGGCGGCGGGGCAGCTCTCCGAACAGCTCACCTCGCAGCACTTCTCGCACGTCGATTTCGAGCTGCGCGCGGTGTCCGCATGATGCGCTACGCGGTGCGGCATTCGACGGTGTACGAGTACGGCGGCGATGTCGCGCACTCCCACCACCTCCTGCACTTGACCCCGCGCGACTTCGCTTTTCAGCGCAGCCTGTCGCACTCGATCGCGCTCGATCCCGAGCCGAGCTCGGCGGTCGAGGGCATCGACGCGTTCGGCAACCCGATCACGCGCCTGGAGTACGAGCGCTCGCACGACCGGTTGTCGGCGATCGCGGAGATGGAGATCGAGGTGCTGCCGCGCCCGGACCTTCCGCCGTGCGACCCCTGGGAAAGCGTGCGCACCCGATTGAGCTATCACGCAGAGCCCATGAAGGCCGGCGATCTCGAGGCCTGCCGCTTCCGGATGCAATCGAGCCACGTGCTCATCAAGCAAGCGCTCGGAGACTATGCGAGGGACTGTCTCGCACCCGGCCGCTCCGTCGAGGAGGCGTCCCTGGCGCTGATGCGCAAGATCCGGCGCGAGTTCAAGTACGTACCCGGATCGACCACCAACCGCACGCCGACCACCGATGTGCTGAAGACTCGTCGCGGCGTCTGCCAGGACTTCGCGCATCTCATGATCGGGTGCTTGCGCTCCTCCGGACTCGCGGCCCGCTACGTAAGCGGGTACATCAGGACGTCACGCGCCAGCGGCGACGAGCTGGTCGGCGGCGATGCCTCACACGCCTGGGTTTCCGTGTATTGCCCGCCGGCCGGCTGGTTGGATTTCGATCCCACCAACGATTGCCGAGTCGGCGAGGATCACGTGACCGTCGCCTGGGGCCGCGATTTCGGCGACGTCTCCCCGCTTCGCGGCATGATCGTCGGCGGAGGACGGCACAAGCTGACGGTGGACGTCGCCGTACGGCCGCTGGGAGCCGCGGCCGCCTGAATCGGCCGCGACCCGCGCGGTAGCCGCCCGCCGGGGGAGCGTCGTCCCCCAGCGCCGCGCGCGCGTCGCCGCTCAAGCGGTAGCGCGCTCCGCGTCTTGGGCGCGCAGCAGCCGGCGCAGGATCTTTCCCGCCGCCGACTTCGGGATCGACTCGCAGAAAATGACCGCATGCAGGTGCTTATAGTCGATGACTCTGCGCGCCACCCAATCCTTGAGTCCTGCTGCGTCGATCGGCTCGCGCGCGACCACGAAAGCGACCGGCACCTCGCCCGAGCGCGCGTCCGAGCGGCCGATGACGGCGGCGTCGAGCACGGCTGGGTGCGTGAGCAAGAGCGCCTCGAGCTCGGCCGGCGCGACCTGGAATCCCTTCACCTTGATGAGCTCCTTCAGCCGATCGGTGATGAAGAGATAGCCGTCGTCGTCGAAATAGCCGACATCGCCGGTGCACACCCAGCCCTCGGGCGTGATCGTGCGAGCCGTGGTCTCCGGATTGTTGAGGTAGCCTTTGAACGCCTGCGGACCGCGGAACCAGAGTTCTCCCGCGACGCCGCGCTCGACATCGGTCTGCGTGACGGGATCGACGATCCGGGCAGAGGTCCCCGGCAAGAGCTGCCCGCACGATCCGGTGCGTGCACGGCCGGGGTAGGGCGCGGTGATCACGGCTGACGATTCGGTCATGCCGAATCCTTGCTCGACGGGACACTTCAGGCGCTCACAGGCCCTTCGTTCCAGGTCTCCCCCGAGCGGCGCCGCACCGCATCCGATCTGCAGGAGCGAGGAAATGTCATAGGAGTCGACGAGCGGGTGCATGGCGAGGAACTGTACCACCGGCGGCACGACCGACAGATGCGTCACGCGGTGGCGCTCGATTGCTGCGAGGAAGGTCTGCGGCTCGAAGCGCGGCAGCGTCACCAAGGTGCCGCCGAAGGCGAGTCCGTAGATCGAGAACGTGAACCCGTAGATGTGAAACAGGGGCAAATAGGCAAGCCAGACGAACTCGTCGGGTGATTCGCGCACCTGGCGGTACTGGAGCAGGTTGGCGATCAGGCTGCGGTGCGTGAGAATCACGCCTTTGGGCAGGCCGCTCGTGCCGGATGAAAACGGCACCGAGGCGCGCGCGTCGATGTCCGCGGACACGGCGGGTTCGGGCGCCGTCGAGGCGATGAGCGAGGCGAAGCTGACCGTGCCGGGCGCGTCGCCCGTGAGGAGTATGGTGACGCAGGAGAGCTTGCTGACGGCCTCCTGCACGACGCCCAGCAACGCTGGCGTGGTGAGCACAAATCGCGCTGCCACCTCGCGCATTTGATGCTCGAGCTCCGCCGCGCCATAGTGCGAGTTGGCGCCGCTCACGACTCCGCCCGCCGACATGGCTCCGAGCGCGGCGATGAGCCACTCCGGCTGATTCGGCGTGAACAGCAGCAGCACCTCCCGCGGCCGGAATCCCAAGGCGGCCAGCCCCGCGGCGAACCGCCCGATCAGACGATCGAGCTCGGAGTAGCTGTAGCTGCGTCCGGTCGGCGCGTCGACGATCGCGGTCCTATCGACATAGCGGCTCGCGTTCTGCCGCACGAGCTGCGGCACGGTGAGGGGCGGGATCTCCGCGGTGAGCGCGCCCCCGTCGATGATCATCGAACGAGCCTCGGACATGTTGCCAGCCTGTGGGCCGCCGCCAATCGAGTCGCCGGTTCGGCCCTGTCAAAGAGCTCCATCATAAGGCGAATGGCCGTCGGCAGGCCAACGGCGCAGACGAATTCGGGCGGGCGGGGGCGCCGTTCGACTTACCGGGCCTTCTCAAGTAGTGTCCTCTAGTGGGGTTGTTCCGCTTCGACGGCTCTTGAGTAGTCATACGAGAGATCGCATGAGCCCTGGTTCCGACACCATGATCATGAGCGCCATGGATCGGCGCAACCTCGAGGCGCTGTTCGCGGCCTTGCCCCTTCTCCGTGAGCTCGATGCCAAAACGATCGGCGAGGTCGCCGATGATATCCAGTGGTTCTCGGTGCCCTCCGGCATGCTCCTGTATTCCTGCGGCGAGGCGGCCGACGGACTGTACGTCATCATCAATGGTGCATTCGGCGTCTACGCGCCTCACCCGGGCGGGGGCTCGCAGCACATCGGCAAGCTCTCGGCGGGGCAGATCGCCGGGGACCTGGAGGTGATCTCGGGCAAGGCGCGCTCGACCACGCTCGTCGCGCTGCGCGACTGCGAGGTGGCGTGGGTACCGAGCGTCACGTTCGAGAAACTGGTGATCAAGCATCCGCAGGCGCTGCGCCACATCGCGAAGGGGCTCGCCGACCAGCTCGATGCCCTACAGCAGCCCGGTCGGAGCACGGCGGCGGCTCCGAAAACGTTCGCAATCGTGCCCTACGATTCGAGCGACGGCGGGGTACGGTTCGGTGCGGAGCTGCTCGCCTGCCTTCAGGGTTTCGGCAAGTCGGAGCTCATTTCGGGCGCCCAGGCCAGCGACCGCACCAGCCACTGGTTCCATCGGATCGAGCGGGCGAACGAGTTCGTGGTTTACTTGACCGACGCACAGCCCTCGCATTGGACGCGGCTCTGCGTGCGGCGCGCGGACGTCATCCTGCTGGTGGCGCACGCCGATTGCGATCCGGAGCGCTGGATCGCGCTCGGCACCATGGACGAGGTCGCCGCGGTGATTCGCGTCGCGGAAATCGTGCTCGTGCACCGGCCGGGCCGTGAGTCGCTGCAGGCGCGCGACTGGCTGGCCGCGCAACAATGCCGCCGCTTGCATCAAGTGCGCGGCCCGGCGGATATCGCACGCGTCGCGCGGCTTCTGACCGGACGAAGCGTCGGCCTGGTACTGTCCGGCGGGGGCGCCCGCGGCTTCGCGCATATCGGTGTGCTGCGAGCGCTCTGCGAGGCTAAGATTCCGGTCGATTCGATCGGCGCGACCAGCATCGGGGCCATCATCGGCGCGGGCTGGGCGGCGGGATGGGACTACGAGGAAATGGTCGAGCGCATCCGACGCGCCTTCGTGAACAGCAACCCTTTGAGCGACTACACGTTGCCGATCATCTCGCTGGTCGCCGGGCGCAAGGTGAGCCGCCTCTTGCGCCAGGAGTTCGGCGACATCGAGATCGAGGACCTGCGCCTACCCTTTTACTGTGTATCCGCCAACCTCACGAACGGCCAGCTCGCCGTGCACCGCCGCGGCAAGGTGTGGCTCTGGCTGCGAGCCTCGATCGCCATCCCGGGCGTCCTGCCCCCGGTGTGCACCGAGAAGCAGGC
>Ga0182030_10000257_pt1 | contig 93897 bp, 90 predicted proteins | sample 812S3MmetaG_FD_121299 | JGI IMG/M metagenome (GOLD analysis project Ga0182030, IMG submission 121299) | Permafrost microbial communities from Stordalen Mire, Sweden - 812S3M metaG (Illumina Assembly) | ecosystem: Environmental > Terrestrial > Soil > Wetlands > Permafrost | place: Sweden...
GTGAAGCCAAACTGCACCAGGAGCGATTGAAGAAATTCGAGTGCCGAGACCTGCGTCTGATTGATCTGGGCGACGACAACGTCTTTTTCCAGCTCCGAGAGGAAGGTCTCGATCAGCGTGGTCTTGCCCGAGCCGATCTCACCGGTGATCACGACAAAGCCGTCGGTGAACCAAACGGTCGATTCCATGTACGCCTTGGCACGTGCATGGGCCTTGCTCAGGTACAGGAACTGCGGATCGGGGCTCAGCCGGAACGGCAGCTCTTTGAGTTTGAAGGTGTCTAGATACATGAAAACCCTGTGAGCTTGCGAGCCTGCCCCGTCCGTGAGGCCCAGGCGAGCGCAGGCGCTGCCTGATCGGGATATTACGGGATCGCCGCCAGCGCCGGGTAGAGCTGGCGCACAAGCTGGTGTGCGCGCCGGTTGCGCTGGGCCGCATCCGCCTCGATCAGCGTGCAATGGCCGACCTTGCGGCCCGCACGCGCACTCTTGCCGTAATCGTGCAGGTGCAGGCCAGGGAATGCGAGCAGCTTGCCGGCGGCTGGGATTTCGCCGATCAGGTTGATCATGGCTGAATGGCCGCGCGCCGCGGTCGCGCCCAGCGGCAGGCCGGTAATCGCGCGCAGGTGGTTTTCGAACTGGCTGGTCTGCGCCCCCTCGATCGTCCAGTGACCGGAGTTATGGACCCGCGGCGCCAGTTCATTGGCGATCAGGCGCCGGCCGCGCACGAAGAATTCGATTGCCAGGACGCCGACATAGCGAAACTCTGCAAGAATTGCACGCAGGTAGCGTCTCGCGAGCCGCTCGAGCGTCGGATCTTCCCAGGGAGCAAGAGTCAGTCGCAGGATGCCCTCGCTATGGAAGTTGCGGCTCAGGGGGTAGAGAGCAAGCTCACCGCGCCGGCTGCGCGCGCCGATCGCCGAGACCTCGGCGTCGAAGCCGATCCACTCCTCGTACAGCAACGGTACGCTGCCCAGTGCCTCGAATGCCGCCAAAGCTTCTGCGCTGCTGCGCACGACACGCTGACCCTTGCCGTCATACCCCATCCGTCGGGTCTTGATGACGGCCGGCAAGCCAATCGTGCGCATAGCCACATTGAGTGCGCGGCGTGAGCTGACCGCGGCATAGCGCGTGGTAGGTATGCCGAGCCGTTCGAACAGCCGCTTCTCGGCCAGCCGATCCTGGCCGGTGGCCAGCGCGCGCAGTGGCGGCGCGGCGCGCGTCTTCAGGCCCGTGAGCGCCGTACGCAGCGCGCTGACGGAGACATTCTCCCAGTCAAAGCTGAGCACCGAACTTCGGGTGGCCAGCTCTCGCAGCAGGCCAGAGTCATCGAGCTCGCCGACCAGAGTCTCGGCCACCTGGCCGGCCGGCGTCTCGGCCGACCGATCCAGAAACAGGCAGCGGATTCCGAGCGGGTAACCGGCGAGCGCGAGCATGCGGCCCAGCTGGCCGGCACCCACGATGCCAACGCTCATGCCGAAGTGGACCGGGGATCGGGCTGGGCGAGCACGGCTTCCGTCTGAGCCACGCGATAGGCCTGTAGCGCAGTAGCGAGACTTGGATAACGGGCGGCAAGTATCGCAGCCGCAAACAACGCCGCGTTGGTTGCCCCTGCCGCGCCAATGGCAAAGGTTGCGACCGGCACACCGGCCGGCATCTGCACGATCGATAGCAGCGAATCAAGCCCATTGAGCGTGCGCGACTGCACCGGCACGCCCAGAACCGGCAGGCTCGTCTTGGCCGCAGTCATGCCTGGCAGGTGTGCGGCGCCGCCGGCTCCGGCAATCAGCACCTCGAGTCCGCGCCCCGCTGCCGAGGCGGCGTACTCGAACAGCAGATCGGGTGTGCGGTGGGCCGACACGACTCGCACTTCATGGGCCACACCCAACCTCTCCAGAGTCTCGGAGGCGCTGCGCAGCGTCTCCCAGTCAGAGGTGGATCCCATGATGATGCCAACCAGCGGCTTCATCGAGGCATTTTAGCACGCGGTGACCAGCCGCCCTCGACCTGCTCGAGCGCCGCTTCGATCGGCACCGGATCGATATCGCGCATCAGGCGGCCGATGTACTGGTACTGGCGCGCGAGACCCGGTCCCTTTTTGATGTTGCGCGCTTCGCGGATCGCATCCAGGAGCGTTTCGGGCAGGTCCAGCTGCAGTGCCAGCAACCTGGCCTCGCGCAATCCGACCAGACGCACCCCGAGGCGCTGGCGCGCCTCCGCGTCGCGCTTGCGCGCTGAGCGGCTTGGCCCCAGCAGTTCCTCCGAATCCTCCTCGGGTAGGTCCTGGCGGCTCTTCATCATGCGGCGGGTAGTGCTGTCACTGGTACAATTGTGCCTCAATTTCGCTAATGGGATGGCCAGCATGCAGCAGGAAGTGGACGCGCGCCGTATCCCGGAGCTCTCCGAGGTTGTGGACAGCGCCCTGGCGCAGGCCCGGGCCGCAGGCGCCACCCAGGCGGAGGCGGATGCGAGCGTTCAGAAGGGCCTGACGGTCACGGTGCGGCTTGGCGAAGTCGATACGATCGAATATCACCGTGACCGCGGCATGGCGATCACGGTCTATTTTGGCCAGAGCAAGGGTTCGGCGAGCACTGCGGATCTGAGAGCCGATGCGGTGCGCGAGACCGTGGCCAAGGCCTGCACCTTTGCACGCTACACGGCGGCCGATGAATGCGGTGGGCTCGCCGATGCGAGCGAACTTGCAGGTGTGGTGCCGGATCTGGATCTGGATCATCCGTGGGGGATCGAGCCGGACGAGGCGGTGAACATTGCGCGCAACTGCGAGGCGGCGGGCCTCGCGGTCGATGCGCGGGTGAAGAATTCAGAAGGTGCCACGCTCACCAGTCACCGTGGCGTGCGCGTCTATGGCAACACCAATGGCTTCCTCGGTGGCTTCCCGAGCACCAGTCACAGCATCAGTTGCGCGTTGGTGGCGCAGGTCGAGCAGGACATGCAGCGCGACTACTGGTATTCGGTTGCGCGCAGCGCCGCCGCACTGGATTCGGGTGAAACGATCGGGCGGCGCGCGGCCGCCAGGGCGCTGGCGCGACTTGGAGCACGCCGCCTGCCCACGCAGCGCGCCAGCGTGCTGTTTTCGCCGGATACTGCGCGGGGAATTTTCGGGCATTTCATCGGCGCGATCCGCGGCAGCAGCCAGTACCGGCGCTCCTCGTTCCTGCTGGGCGCCGCTGGCGAGCAGATCTTTCCGGCCTTTCTGCAGCTGCAGGAGCGTCCACACCTGCTCCAGGGACTGGCCAGCAGCCCCTTTGACAGCGAGGGGGTATCAACCCGCGATCGCGAGCTGGTGCACGATGGCGTGCTCGATGGCTATCTGCTGGGCAGCTACTCAGCGCGCAAGCTTGGGCTTCGCACCACTGGCAACGCCGGTGGCGTGCATAACCTCATTGCCAGTGCCCCGGGCGCCAGCGCCAGCTTCGAGGATCTGCTCAAGCGCATCGGTACCGGCCTGTATGTGACCGAGTTGATGGGGCAGGGCGTCAACGGAGTAACGGGGGATTACTCGCGCGGCGCGAGCGGGTTCTGGGTTGAGAGTGGTGCACTGGCCTTCCCGGTCCATGAGATCACGATCGCCGGGCACCTGCGGGAAATGTATCGCAACATCGTAGCACTTGGGACTGATGTGGATGTGCAGGGCACGATCCGCTGCGGCTCGCTGCTCATCGAGGGGATGACGATCGCCGGCGAGTGAGCCGGGGTCAGCCGCCTTCAGGCCGGGCGCTCGGGCCCGGTCAGGCGTGCGAGCGCTTCGCGGTATTTCTCACCGGTACGCGCAATGATCTCGGCCGGCAGGTGCGGTCCGGGAGCGCGCTTGTCCCAGTCGAGCGTCTCCAGGTAATCGCGCACGTATTGCTTGTCAAAGGACGGCGGACTGGTCCCCGGCCGCCAGGTGGCTGCCGGCCAGAACCGCGAGGAGTCCGGCGTCAGCACCTCATCGATCAGGCGCAACTGGCCCTTGGCATCGATACCAAATTCGAACTTGGTGTCCGCAATGATGATGCCGCGGGCGCGCGCATGCGCAGCGGCGAAGCGGTAGATCGCGATCGCTGTGTCTCGCACCTGTGCCGCGCGCTCGGCTCCTATCAGCTTTGCGCACTCGGCAAATGAGATGTTTTCGTCGTGCGCACCCGCAGCGGCCTTGGTGGCCGGTGTAAAAATCGGCTCAGGCAGCGCATCGGCCTGCCGCAGGCCCTTGGGCAATTCGATGCCGCAGATCGTGCCCGTGCGCTGATAGTCCTTCCAGCCCGAACCGATCAGGTAGCCGCGCACCACCGCCTCGATAGGCAGCGCTTCGAGCTTCTGCACGATCGCCGCGCGGCCGGCGAGCAGCGCACGCTCAGCCGGATCACTCACCAGTTCATCGACGCGCAGCTCACTGGCATGATTGGGCACGATGTGGCGCGTGCGCTCGAACCAGAAATCAGAAATGCTATGCAGCACCTGACCCTTGCCCGGAATAGGATCGGGCAGGATCACATCGAAGGCGCTCAGGCGATCGCTGGTAACGATCAGCAGATGCTGGGCATCCGCTTCGTAGACATCACGCACCTTGCCTCGGTGCAGGAGCTTGAGCCCCCGGAGTGACGTCTCAAACACCGCTGCAGGAGTGCTGGCCACGGGTCGAGTACCATAGGATCGCAAAGAAGGGCGCGCATCTTGCCGCCCGCATGGCGAGCGGGTCAAGCGACCCGGCAAGGACTGATGCGCTGGACCGGAAAGATTGTGGGCGGCCTGGTGGGCCTGTGGCTGTTTGGGTGGGTCGGGTTACTGCTCGGGATCCTGATCGGGCACCAGTTCGACAGCGGTATCACCGGCTCCTCGCAGGCGCATGTCGGCCAGGTCCAGGCACTGTTCCTGCCGGCACTGTTCCGCGTCATGGGCCACGTGGCCAAGTCCGACGGCCGCATCTCGGAACAGGAGGTGGCCGCGGCACGGGCGATCATGCAGGCGCTGCGGCTGTCGCCAGAGCAGGTGCAGGCGGCAATCGAGTATTACTCCGAGGGCAAGCGGCCGGAGTTCAGCCTCGAGGGGGCCATTCGCGAACTGCAGCCGGCACTGCGCCCCAACCCCCAGCTGGCGCAGTTCTTTATGGAGATTCAGTTGCAGGCAGCATTGGCGGGCAATGGCCTGGCGCCGCGCCCCCGGGCGCGCCTGCTGCAGGTCGCCGCGCTCCTTGGCATGGGCAGCGGCGAGTTCGCGCGCCTCGAAGCCATCATGCGTTACCGCTCTCAGGGCTCCTGGACGCGCACTGAGACCCCAGGCGGCCAGCCGGGAAGTCACGATGGCGAAGCCCTGCGGCAGGCCTACGCACTGCTCGAATCGAGCCCTGCAGCCAGCGATGCCGAGCTCAAGAAAGCCTATCGGCGCCAGATGAGCAAGCATCATCCGGACAAGCTCCAGGCCCAGGGTCTGCCCGAGTCGATGCTCGAGCGCGCCAAGGAGCGCACCCAGCAGATCCAGGCCGCCTACGAGCTGCTGTGCAAACACCGGGGCATGCGCTGATGGGCTGCGCGCGCCGGAACCCTCGCGTAAACTGAGGCGCATCATGCGTGAACACTGGATCGCTCCTTCCATTCTGTCGGCGGATTTTGCACGCCTTGGCGCCGAGGTCGAGGCGGTGCTGGCCGCAGGCGCCGATTTGATCCACTTCGATGTCATGGATAACCACTATGTGCCAAACCTCACCATCGGCCCGCTGGTGTGCGAGGCCCTGCGCGGCTATGGGATCAGGGCACCGATTGATGTGCACCTGATGGTCGAGCCGGTGGATCGCCTGGTACCGGATTTCGCCAAGGCCGGGGCGAGCTTCATCAGCTTTCACCCCGAGGCGAGCGCGCATGTGGATCGCACCATTGGCCTGATCCGTGAGCATGGCTGCCGGCCCGGCCTGGTGTTCAATCCGGCCACGCCGCTCAACTGGCTCGATTACACGCTCGAGAAACTCGATCTGGTGCTGGTGATGTCGGTGAATCCGGGGTTTGCTGGCCAGCAGTTCATTCCCAGCGTGCTGCCAAAGATTGCAGCGGTCCGTGAGCGCGTGCGCGCCAGTGGCCGGGACATCCGCATCGAGGTTGATGGGGGCATTAAGATCGAGAATATCCGGGCCGCGGCGCGCGCCGGAGCCGACACCTTCGTCGCAGGATCTGCGATCTTCGGCAGTAAGGATTATGCGGCCACGATCAGCGCGATGCGCGAGCACATCGCCCAGGCCCACAAAGCCGCTTAGCGGCGCTCAGTCCTCATCGTCCTCGTCATCGTCCGCATCAGCGACGGGGCGCAGCTTCGCACCAGCGGGCGAGGGCTTGGCCGGCACCACCACCGGACGGGTCTTCATCTTCGGACGCGCATTGAAGACCACAATGGTCTTGCCTGTGGCACGCAGCAGTCCCTGCTCCTCAAGCACCTTGAGCACGCGACCCGCCATCTCACGCGAACAACCGATCAGGCGTGACAGTTCCTGGCGCGACACCTTGATCTGCATGCCTTCCGGATGCGTCATCGCGTCCGGTTCGCCGCACAGGTCCATAATCGCGTGCGCCACGCGCCCCGTGACATCGACGAACGCCAGGTCGCCCAGCTTGCGGTTGGTGCGATCCAGACGCGTTGCCAGCTGCGTGGCCAGCTCGAAGATCAGGCCCGGACTCTCGGTCGCGACCTGACGGAAGCGCGGATAGGTCATTTCAGCAAGCTCGCAGGCGCTGCGGGTGCGGACCCAGGCGCTGCGTGTGGGCTGTTCGTAGAACAGCCCCATCTCGCCAAAGAACTGGCCTTTGTTCAGGTAGGCCAGCACCATCTCGTTGCCCTCTTCATCCTCGATCATGACTTCTACCGAGCCACTGATCACGTAGTAGAGGACATCGGGCAGGTCCCCGGCGTGGATCAGCACCGTCTTGGACGGCACGGTGCGGACCCGGCAATAGCTCAAAAAGCGATTGATCGCCGGGATGTCGTTCAGGGGTCGTACCGTCTCTTCCATAATTACAGGTGCTTTTGATTGGTGTGGATGAGAAATCGTGGCGGCATTTTTATTACATAAGTCCGGGCGGCTGCAAGCAAAACTTCACCTTTGGGTCATATAAAGTAAGCGCTGCGGGTCATCAGCTTCGAGGTCAGGCGCATCGCCTCGCGCACGATGGCCGGCAGTTCGACCGCTCCGGATGCACGTGCCGACTTGCCGTGGCCGACTTCATCGGCCTGCATCGTCTCGAGAATCCGCCGGCTGCGTGCATCCTGACTTGGCAGCTGGGCAAGATGCTCCGCCAGGTGACCCTCCACTTGCCGCTCCGTTTCGGTGACGAACCCCAAGCTCACTTCATCGCTGAGCGCTGCGGCGGCCACGCCGATGGCAAAGGAGCCTACATACCACAACGGGTTGAGCCGGGAGGGGGCTGCCCCCAACTCTCGCAGCCGCTGCTCACACCAGGCCAGATGATCACCCTCCTCGGCAGCCGCGCGCAGCAGGAAGCGGCGCGTGGTCGGTGACCGGGAGCACAGAGCCTGGCCGTGATAGAGGGCCTGGGCGGCGATCTCACCGGCATGATCGACCCGCATGAGGCCGGCCACGTGGCGGGTCTCGGCCGGGCTCAGGGGGCTGGCAGGGGGCAGATCGGGCTGGCGGGCCGCGTGCGCAGGCGCAAACAGGGTCCGCAGCGCGTTATCCGCGGCTGACAGGAGCGCATCTAGGGGGTGTCGGGCCGGCATCCTCTTATTATAGTAGGCCCCCGGGGCTCTGGGGGACGATGGTTTTGCAAACCGGAGGGCGCTTCAGTACACTTCCGCGCCTTTTTCCACGACAACCCGTGGTCCGAATTGCCGCCCCTGGGGGTGGCCGGGCGCCCGGGTGGAGCTTGAGTGTCCATGAAAACCGTATTTCCGAATGCCGAGGCCGTGCGCGCCGACTGGTACCTGATTGATGCCAAGGGCAAGACGCTGGGGCGCCTGGCCTCCCAGATTGCTCACCGTCTCAAGGGCAAGCACAAGGCTGAATACAGCCCGCACGTGAACATGGGTGACCATATCGTGGTGCTCAATGCCGAGAAAGTGGCGGTCACGGGCAACAAGCTCGATGACAAGTTCTACCACCACCACACCGGTTACCTGGGCAACCTCAAGTCCATTCCGCTCGGCAAACTGCTCAAGGAGCACCCGGAGCGGGCCATTGAATTTGCCGTCAAGGGCATGCTGCCGAAGAACACGCTCGGTCGGAACATGTTCCGTAAGCTCCATGTGTTTGCCGGCGAGAAGCACCCCCACACGGCCCAGCAGCCCAAGCCGCTCGAACTGTAAGCGATCAGGAATACCAAGAAAGTTATGCCAGCCCAGACCAATTACGGCACCGGCCGTCGCAAGAGCTCCACCGCCCGGGTCTATATGCAGCCCGGCACCGGCCAGATCACCGTCAACGAGCGTCCGCTCGATGAATTCTTCGGTCGCGAGACCGGGCGCATGATCGTGCGCCAGCCGCTCGAACTGGTGCAGCTCACCAGCCGCTTTGACATCAGCGTGAAGGTCAGTGGCGGTGGTATCACCGGCCAGGCCGGCGCGATCCGTCACGGCATCGCCAGGGCGCTGATCCGTTACGATGAGACACTGCGCCAGCCGCTGCGCCAGGCCGGCTTCGTAACGCGCGATGCGCGGGAAGTGGAACGCAAGAAGGTCGGACGCCGTAAAGCCCGACGCGGACCGCAGTACTCCAAGCGTTGATATCGAGGGTACCGGACTGCCGCGCGGATCAATCCGCCGGGCAGTCCGGGTTCCCAGCCCCTGCTTCGGGCAGTGCGCCGCAGGTAGTGGCGCGAGGGCCCGGCACCACGCCAAAATAGCGTGCGGGGTACGCCCGCCTCGTTAAAGGGTTTTCGGGTGGGGGATCGTCTAGTGGTAGGACCGCGGACTCTGACTCCGCTAACCTAGGTTCGAATCCTAGTCCCCCAGCCACCTTTTAACGGGTCCGTTCTGAGCGGATGGGTGACGATTTATTCTGAGGGCATGGGTAACACTTTTGCCTCGAAGGGGTTATCCGGCCACCTTCCGACCCCCGGCGACCGGCAACCACTATATAAGTTGGTTCTCGCACCGCGCGGCCCCGGCCCCTGCTCCGGTGCTGGCGGTTGCCAGCGCGCGAATTCTCGTTCGCTATATATTTTGCCGGAGCGTACGGCGGCCGACGGGGCGCCTCGCGGCTGTGGCACGCCGGAGTCGAAGGCAGTCGGGGCGGCTAGATCGTGCTGATACCGGCGTCGGTGCCGACGATCAGCAGATCCGCGGGCCGTGCCGCAAACAATCCCACAGTGACCACACCCACGATCTGATTGATCTGTGCCTCGAGGGCACGGGGATTATTTATCGACAGCCCGTGCACGTCCAGGATGTGATTGCCATTGTCAGTCACGGTGCCGCGTCGCCATTCGCTGCGTCCGCCCAGTGCATCGAGCTCACGCGCGACTAGGGCGCGCGCCATCGGTATCACTTCGACCGGCAGTGGAAACTTGCCGAGGATCGGTACCAGCTTGGTGTCATCGACGATACAGATGAAGCGGCGCGCGGCGGCGGCGATGATTTTCTCTCGTGTCAGTGCCGCACCCCCGCCCTTGATCAGCTCGCGATTGGGGTTGGCCTCATCGGCCCCATCAATATAGAGACCCAGTTCCGGGACATCATTGAGGTCCAAAACCGGAATTCCGAGTTCACGAAGTCGTGCACTCGAGGCCTCGGAGCTTGAGACCGCACCTTGCAGTCGAGTGCTCCAGTCGGCCAGAAATTCAATCAGCGCGTTCACCGTGCTGCCCGTACCGACGCCGATGATCATGCCGTCGTTCAGGTATTGAAGCGCCGCTTGCGCTGCTCGCTGTTTTTTCGAAAGGCCCGCAGATAGCATGTTTTGAAGCCTTTTTCGCTCTCTATAACGACAATGCCCGCTTGCGCGGGCATTGTCTTAAGCTTCGAAGTACGGTGAGTGGGATCTATTCCCGGCTCACCGGCAGTAAGGCCCTTACTTCTTCTTCGCAGCTTTCTTCTTGGCCTTCTTCTTTGCTTTCGCCATGATAAGTCTCCATTTATCGAGTTAGTCCGGGGTCCGAGTATATACACGCGAGATAAAATTACAAGCAAGTGACGGACTTAGGTGCGTGTGTGATCCACCTCACAGCGCATCAGAGTGTAAGGATGAATCGCCATTGCGCCTCACTCACTGGCATCACCGAGAGACGATTACCGGTTCGAAGCAGCGCCAAATCTTTGAGTTTTCCTGCGGCGTGCGCGCGCAGCTGCTCGAGGCTGGTCAGCTTGGGCAGGCGACGCACGAGCTGCACATCGACCATGAACCAGCGCGGGTTCTTTGGATCAGACCCTGCATCAAAGTGCTCGTGGCCGGCTTCGAAGGCGGTCGGATCCGGATAGCTGGCGCGCGCGATGCGCACGATGCCGGCGATACCGGGCTCCGGACAGCTTGAATAATAGAAGAACGCCTGGTCACCCTTGCGCATGCCATCACGCAGGTAGTTGCGCGCCTGGTAGTTGCGCACCCCATCCCAGGGGGCGGTGCGCTTGGGTCTGGCCGCCAGATCATCGATGCTAAAGACGCTCGGTTCGCTCTTGAGTAGCCAGTAGTTCATATGACCCCCCTCCGCCCGAACCCGCGGATGCCGTTTTCGGTCACGATGCCATCGAGCGCGACGTCGTGGGCTGCCCGAGCGATGTGCGCAAGTTCCTGGCACGCGTAGGCCACGCCAATCAGCAGTGGTGGCGCTGGCTGGGTGAGGCGAAAGGCCAGGTCGCGGTCATAGAAGCCGCCACCATAGCCGAGCCGGGTGCCGCGGCTATCGAAGCCCAGGATGGGTAGCAGAATAAGTGAGAGCCAATGCGCCGGTACGCTCTCGCGCGGCGCCGGCTCGGCAATACCCATGCGATTGACGGGCAGCTTCCTGAGCGAATCAAGGCAGAAGCGCATACGCCGCGCGCCAAAGTCAGTGATGCGCGGTAGATAGACCGCGCAGCCGCGTTCTTGACAGAGCGCCCGCAGGCCCGCAGTGCCCGCTTCATCGCCCATCGATACGTAGAGGGCGATGGTTCGCGATGGCCGCAGCCAGTAGCTGTGGGCCAAGTGAGCGCATATGCGCGCATCGGCCCGGTGGCGCACCGCCGGGGCGAGCGCGCCGCGCCTGGCGCGCATAAGGCGGCGCATGGCGCGCCGGTCATTCGGATCAGGATGAGAGCTCACGCGTAGCGCTCAGGTAGCCGATGCCGAGCAGTGGAAAGGGGGCGTCACCCAAAGGTGCCGGTGCGGACCGTTGCTCTCGGACCAGAGCAACAAGTGGGACCTCCTGAGGCAGGTAAGGCTTTCTGCACGGGGCAGACATGCACAGTGCTGCGCACAAGGATGATGGTCCCTTGGGTGCATCAATTAGGGTCGAGAGGTATCCCGGCCCGCTGTCGCACACCGCAGGCAACGCCTTGATACCGAATGTACACTAAAGTTCGAGCTGTTGTCCGTTCTCGAGTGCCGTTTCGACGCGCTCGCGCAGCGCCTTAACACGTACGCCGAAATCTGTCTGCAAGCCGAGATCCCGATCACGCAATTGCAGCAGTTCGTGGCAGATATTCAGTGCGGCCATCACAGCAATCCGGTCGGCGCCGACTACCTTGCCCGAATCGCGGATTTCCTTCATGCGACCATTGAGGAAGCTGGCGCTATCGAGCAGGTCATTGCGCTCGCTGGGCGGGCACGCAATGAAATAATCCTTTTCCAGGATCCGGACCGTGACCCGCGCCGGCTCCCGCTCGCTCATGCGCCGTGTTCCATGGCGCGCAGTCGCCCGATCATCGCTTCGACCCGTGCGCGCACCTGTTCGTTGCGGTTCAAGAGCGTAGTCTTCTCGATAGCGTGCGAGTCCTGACGCTGGCGCAGCGCGCGGTTCTCATCTTTGAGCTGGTGGATGGTCGCGACGAGTTCATCGACGCGCTTTTCCAGGCGCTTGAACTCGACTTCGATATTGCTCGTCCGATTGGGTTCGCTCATGGCAAAACTATAGTGCGGCGTTGCCGGGCGGGTCAATCCGCGTTTGGTCTGAAGCTGGTATTTTTTGCGGCCGATGAAAGCGGCGGTTGCGGCCGGCGCCGCGACTGCCCTACCATCCGATTCTCTTCTACCGTCTGGCGCCGGGTACCTGTGGCCAATTCCCGCGATTACGCTCAGATCGAACAGCAACTGCAAGACCTCCATGCGATGACCGAGGCGGCTGAAGCTCACGGAACGCTCGCCGGTTCACTGTGCGCGGCCAGCCGCTATCGGATCGAGGACTGGATCGGTGAGATCCTGCCTGATGAGGTGGCGGCTCAGGCGCCCGCGCCGACACTGCGCACGCTCTTTGCCGAGACCACCGCGGCATTAGCCGGGCAGAACATGGAGTTCGAACTGCTGTTGCCGGATGATGAAGAGCCGCTGGAGCGGCGCACGGAGGCATTGTGCCTTTGGTGCAACGGCTTTCTCTATGGACTGGGGACCGCCGGCCATGCGGATCCGACGCGGCTGCCGGGTGACGCCGGCGAAATCGTCCGCGACTTCAATCAGATCATGCAGGCAGGTGTCGATGAGTCCGAGGGTGCCGAAGCCAACGAATCAGCGTACGCCGAACTGGTTGAATTCGTACGGGTTGGTGTCCAGATCGTCTACGAGCAGCTCGCCACGCAGCGCGAGCCACCGGGCGAGCCAGCTATTGCGTTGCATTAGGTGCCGGCGGCCATGAACCGCTCGATGCTGCAGGAGTTTGCGCGCCGCCGCCGACAATTGATGCGGCTGATGGGGCGCGATGCCATCGCAATCGTTCCGGCCGCCCCGGTCAGGATCCGCAATAATGATGTGGATTATGTCTATCGGCAGGACAGCGACTTCTATTACCTGACCGGCTTCACCGAACCCGAGGCCGTGGCCGTACTGATGCCAGGTCGCGCGGCGGGCGAGTGCGTACTGTTTGTGCGCGATCGGGATCCGAAAAAGGAATCATGGGACGGTCGGCGCGCGGGTCCGTCTGGGGCTGTCGACACCTATGGCGCCGATGATGCCTTTCCGATCGCGGACATCGATGAGATCCTGCCGGGCCTGCTGGAGCGGCGCGCCCGGGTCTATCACACGATGGGCGTGTACCAGGAGTTCGACCAACGGGTGGTCAGCTGGGTCAATGCGCTGCGCTCCCAAGCCCAAATCGGACGACACCAACCCCACGAGTTTGTGGCACTTGACCATGTGTTGCATGACATGCGGCTGTTCAAAAGCCCAGCCGAACTGAAGCTCATGCAGCGCTCCGGGCAGATTGCCGGCCAGGCGCATGTCCGGGCAATGCGCCATTGCAAGCCCGGTCTGTATGAATACGAACTGATGGCCGAGCTGATGTACGAGTTTGGCCGGCACGGCGCCGATAGCGCCTACCCACCGATCGTCGGCGGTGGGGCAAACTCGTGCATCCTCCACTACCGCGACAACAACGAGCGGTTGCGCGACGGCGATCTGGTGCTGATCGATGCCGGCTGTGAGCACCAGTACTACGCCTCGGACATCACACGTACCTTACCGGTCAACGGCCGCTTCAGCCCGGCGCAGCGCGAGATCTATCGTATCGTGCTCGAGGCGCAGCAAGCGGCTTTTGCCAAGATCCGGCCCGGCAACCACTGGAACGAGCCGCACGATGCCGCGGTGCGTGCAGTGACCCAGGGACTGGTGCGCAGCGGCCTGCTCAAGGGGCCGCTCAACACGCTGATCCGCGATGAGGCTTACCAGCGCTTCTTCATGCATCGCACGGGACATTGGCTGGGCATCGACGTACACGATGTGGGGGACTATAAAGTCGGGGATGAGTGGCGCGTGTTCGAGCCGGGGATGACATTGACCGTGGAACCGGGCATCTACATACCAGCTGGCTCGCGCGGCATCCCAAAGCGTTATTGGAACATCGGCGTGCGCATCGAGGATGATGTGGCGGTTACCCGCGAGGGTTGCACCGTACTCACCGCCGGGGTCCCAAGTGATCCGGATCAGATCGAAGCGCTGATGAGGGCGGGATGAGCGGGGACTCCGCACGCAGCGCCGACATTGCCATCGTGGGTGGTGGCTTAGTCGGCGCGAGCCTCGCGCTGGCGCTTGCCGGCTCGCGCCACCGTGTCGCCCTCATCGAATCGATTCGTCCGGGGAGCGAAGAGCAGCCAAGTTTCGATGAGCGCACGACGGCACTGGGAAACGGCAGCCGGCGCATCCTGCAGACGCTGGGTGCATGGGCGTCTATGGCGCCCCTGGCCGGTCTGATCCGGGACATCCATATCTCCGATGCGGGCCGCTTTGGCTTTGCGCGCCTGAATGCCGCCACCCAGGACCTGGAGGCCTTTGGCTATGTAGTGCCCAACCGGGTTATCGGTGCGGCGTTATGGCAGCGCTTGGGTCAACTGCCCGGTCTTGATACCTACATGCCAATGCAGGTGACAGGCGCAGAGTTCTCAGGTGCATCGGCACATTTGGAGCTGAGCTCGGTCGACGCTGGCCGCACGGCGCTCAGTGCGCGGCTGGTGATTGCCGCCGACGGCGCCGGCTCCGCGGTGCGCGCCGCTGCCGGCATTGGCGCCGAAGCGCACAGCTATGGCCAGGTAGCCGTGGTTGCCAACGTGGCCAGTGACCGCCGGGCAACAGGCATTGCCTATGAGCGCTTTACGCCAACTGGCCCGCTCGCTGTGCTGCCGCTGGCTGATGGCACCTACACGGTCGTGTGGTCACTGGCGCCCGAGCGCGCCGCGCAGTTGCTGGCGAGCGATGCGCCGACGTACCTGGCTGAACTGCAGCGTTGCTTTGGCTGGCGCATCGGTCGCCTGACGCAGCTTGGCCGGCGCGTGAGCTACCCCCTCGCGCTCACGCGCGCCGCGGCGCTCAGTGCCGTGCGCTGCGTGCTGGTGGGCAACGCAGCGCAATCCCTGCATCCGGTGGCGGGCCAGGGGTTCAACCTTGGGCTTCGCGATGCGGCGAGTCTTGCCGAAGTGCTCGCAGCTGCTGAGGATCCAGGCGCGCCGGCAGTGCTTGAGAGTTATGAGCAGGGCCGCAGCGCTGATCGGAAGGGCATGATCGAATTCACCGATACGCTGGTGCGCTTGTTTGCCAGCCAGCGCCCCGGCATTGCTGGCGCCCGCAACGCTGGATTGTTGCTGTTTGATCTGCTGCCACCGGCCAAGCGCGCCCTCTCGCAGCTCAGCTGGGGGTTTGGCGGTGGCGGCGGGCGGCTGATGCGCGGCCTCAAGGCAGGTCAGCGGGGAGTCACATGAGCAGGGATTTTGACATCATTGTCGTGGGTGCTGGGCCCAATGGCGCCAGCGCAGCGGCGCTCTTGGCGCGTGCCGCGGGGCTGGCGCCAGCGCGCATCGCGCTGCTGGCTCCCGAGCTTGTCACGGCGCCGTCTGTGATGCCGCAAGGGGCGCCGCAGCTGCGAGTCTCGGCGCTGGGGCGCGCCAGCGAGCAGGTGCTGCGGGTCGCAGGCAGCTGGGAGCGCCTGCCCACGGCGCGCCTGTGTGCCTATGAGCAGATGCGGGTCTGGCACGCCTCGATGCCCCCCGACAGCCGCTCGACGCTGTGCTTCACTGCCGCCGATCTAGCTGAAGCCGACCTAGGCCATATCATCGAGAACGATGCGCTGCAGATTGCCGGCTTGGCGAGCTTCCAGGCCGCTGGCGGACAACTGCTGGGCCTGGAATTCCTGAGCAGTACCGTGGAAGGCCGGCGGCGTGTGGTTCAGACGAGCGGCGGCAGGTTCAGCGCCTCCCTGCTGGTGGGCGCCGACGGGGCGCATTCGCGCGTGCGCGAAGCGCTTGGGATCCGTGCGTATGAGCACGATTATCGGCAGCGTGCCATTGTCGCGACGGTTGGGACGGCACGAGCTCACGAGGCGACCTGTTGGCAACGGTTCCTGCCGAGTGGCCCGCTTGCGCTGCTGCCATTATTCGATGGCAGCTGCTCGATCGTTTGGTCCGCCTCCGAAGCGCTCGCCAGAGAACTTATGAGTCTGACAGCGGAAGCATTCGCCCAGCGTCTTGATGAGGCCTCGGATCGGGTGCTCGGCCAGACCAGACTGCTCAGTGAGCGAGTGGCAATTCCGTTGCGCCGCTCCACGGCGCTGCGGCTGGCAGCGGAGCGCGCGGTGCTGGTGGGCGATGCAGCTCATGTGATTCACCCGCTGGCCGGGCAGGGGGTGAACCTGGGCTTACTGGATGCTGCGGGCCTGTGCGAAGCGGTGGCGAGTGCGGTGGCCGATGGCGAGGATGTCGGTGCGGGCCTGGTCGTGCGCCACTACGAGCAGCAACGTCTGACGCATGATGTGCTGATGAGCCTGGGGATGAGCGCCTTCAACGAATTGTTTGCGCGTGGCGGAGCGGCCGGGTGGCTCGCGGCGCGCGCGCTTGGACTTGCCGGCGCCAGTCCGATGATCCGGCGGGCGTTCGCTTCGCGGGCCTTGGGCCTGGCCGGGGAACTGCCGCGCATTGCACGGCGCACTGCGGCCTAGTAGCGAGCGCCGTCCGTCCCGGGCCGCAGAGGGCTAGGGTGTGAGCAATTGCTCGATTTTTGCGGCGCAGATGAAATCATTCTCCGACAATCCCTTGACCGCGTGTGTGGAGTAGCGCACGCGGCAGTAGTCGTAGCCAACTTCCAGATCCGGATGGTGATCCTCGATGTTGGCGATGTGCGCCAGCGCATTCACGAAGCTCATCGTCCGATAAAAGTCCTTGAAGGCGAAGGCTTTGGAGATCACCGTGCTGTGCGCATTCAACTGCCAATCGCCACCCAGCGTGTGCAGGTGTTGCTTCGCTTCGGCGTGCGTCATCGGCGATGCGCCGCCCTCGCACGGTTTGCAGCGCTTGTTGGCCAGATCGCTCATGGGGAAACCCTCCGGGTGTAACGGCGAGCCACGTACAGCTCGACCAGTTGTTCAAATTCCTCGGCAATGCGCTCGCCCTTGAGCGTCACCGTTTTCGCACCATCCTCATAAACCGGCGCAACCGGCCGCTCACCCGTCCCGGGCAGGCTGATGCCGATGTTGGCCTGTTTACTTTCGCCCGGACCGTTGACCACACAACCCATGACCGCGACCGTCAGGTGCTCAACACCGACGTGAGTGCGGCGCCATTCGGGCATGCGGCGGCGCAGGTGCGCCTGAATCTGCTCGGCCAGCGACTGGAAATAGGTGCTGGTCGTGCGTCCGCACCCGGGGCAGGCCGTGACGAGCGGTGTGAAGGAGCGCAGGCCCATCGTCTGCAGGATCTCCTGCGCCACGATGACTTCCCGCGCGCGCGGGCCACCGGGCTCCGGGGTCAGCGAGACGCGGATGGTGTCGCCGATGCCCTGCTGCAGCAGTACCGCCATCGCGGCGGTCGAAGCGACGATGCCCTTGGAGCCCAGACCCGCCTCGGTCAGGCCCAGGTGCAGCGGGAAGTTGGAGCGCGAAGCCAGATCGGTGTACACGGCGATCAGATCCTGCACGCCGCTGACCTTGGCCGAGAGAATGATCTGATTGCGGGCGAGCCCCAGCTCGCAGGCGCGCTCGGCGCTGTCGAGCGCCGAGCGCACCAGCGCCTCGCGCAGCACCTGCTGGGCAGATGCCGGTTCGGCGCGCGTGCTGTTCTCATCCATCAGGCGTGCGAGCAGCTCCTGATCGAGGCTCCCCCAGTTCACGCCGATTCGCACCGGTTTGTGATAGCGACAGGCCATCTCGATCATTTCGGCGAACTGCACATCGCGCTTGCTGCCGCGGCCCACATTGCCCGGATTGATACGGTACTTGGCCAGCGCTTCGGCGCAGCCTGGCTGATCGCGCAGCAGCTTGTGGCCATTGAAGTGGAAATCCCCGATCAGCGGCACGCCGCACCCGGCCCGATCGAGCCGCTCGCGGATCTGCGGCACGGCCGCTGCCGCCTCATCGGTATTGACGGTGATGCGCACCAGCTCCGATCCGGCCTCAGCCAGCTGCCGCACCTGATCGGCAGTCGCCGCGGCATCGGCGGTGTCGGTATTTGTCATCGACTGCACGACGATGGGTGCACCGCCCCCGATCGGGACGCCGGCGACCTCGGCTAGTAGCGTGGCGCGACGGAGGGTCTGAATGGGGCTCGCTTGCATAAGCCACATATTGTAGAGGGGGAGCAGGCTAGGCTGGTATCATTTGCGTCTACGGCGCGGTGGGCGCTGGAGAAGCCGGACATGGGCGGCAGGCGCGAGCGCCTGCCGCCTTTTGCATTCACGGGGTTACGCAGCGGGGCGCCTACAGCAGCAGCTGACGAGCACAGTGGGAAAGCACACGCCTTTATATGACCTGCACGTCGAGCTCGGAGCCCGCATGGTGGACTTCGGCGGCTGGGACATGCCGCTCAACTATGGCTCGCAGATTGAAGAGCATCACGCGGTGCGCCAGCACGCCGGCCTGTTCGATGTATCGCACATGCGGGCGCTGGATCTGTCCGGGGTGCGAGCCAGGGAGTGTCTGCGCCTGCTACTGGCTAATGATGTGGCGCGACTCAAGGGCCCGGGCAAGGCTCTCTATAGCTGCATGCTCAATGAGGCTGGCGGCATCCTCGATGATCTGATCGTCTACCGGCTCGATGATGAGCACTTCCGCGTGGTCGTCAATGCCGGCACCGCCGACAAGGATCAGGCCTGGATCAGTGGCCGTGCTGCCGCGATGAATGTACAGCTGCGCGCGCGCAGCGATCAGGCGCTGCTCGCGGTCCAGGGACCCGAGGCGCGCGCACATGTGGCAGCGCTGCTCTCGCCACCGGATGCTGCGCGCGCCCTTAATCTGGATGTGTTTGTCGGCGCCCAGATCGGTGACTGGTTCCTCGCTCGCACCGGCTACACCGGGGAGGATGGCTTCGAGATCATGGTGGCCGCCGAGGCCGCAGAAGAGCTGTGGCGGGCACTGAGCGCGCGTGGCGTGCGCTGCTGCGGACTCGGAGCCCGCGATACACTGCGGCTCGAGGCGGGCATGAATCTGTATGGCCAGGACATGGATGAGCACACCCATCCGCTGGAGTCGGGTCTGGAATGGACCGTCGCCTGGAATCCGCCGGAGCGCCAATTCATCGGCCGTCGGGCGCTGGAAGGGTTGCGCGCTACGGGAACTGTGCCGCTAATGTGCGGTCTGGTGCTCGAGGACCGCGCGGTGATGCGCGCGCACCAGCGAGTGATTGTGCCCGAGAAGGGCGAGGGGATGATTACCAGCGGCACGTTTTCGCCGACGCTCGGGCGCTCGATCGCGCTGGCACGGCTGCCGGCGGGCAGCGCCGGCGAGGTGCAGGTCGAGGTGCGCGGCAAGCTGCTGCCCGCGCGCATTGTCCGACCACCCTTCGTGCGCCACGGGCGCGCTTTGGTTCAGGTGTAATCTTGATCCCGCTGAACAGCCATTGCATGGAGAGATCCTGCCTATGAGTAATGCTCCCGCCGATCGACGCTACGCACGCAGCCATGAGTGGGTGCGTGATCTCGGGGATGGCACGGTCGAGATCGGTATCAGTGATCATGCCCAGAACTCACTCGGGGACCTGGTGTTCGTCGAGGTTCCGGAAACCGGGCGAACGCTGGCCGCAGGTGAAGCCTGCGCGGTCGTCGAATCGGTCAAGGCTGCCTCTGATGTCTACAGTCCCTTGAGCGGCACGGTGGTCGCGGTCAATGAGCAATTGGCCAGCGCACCGGAGCTCATCAATCAGCAACCCTATGAAGCGGGCTGGATTTTCCGGCTGCGCCCGGCCGATGGCGCTGGGGTTGCGGGGCTGCTCGATGCCAAGTCCTACCTCGCCGTGGCCGACAGCGAGTAGCGGGGCGCCGATGCCATTCATTCCCCACACCGCGGCCGATGTGCAGACCATGCTCGAAGCGATCGGGATCCCGAGCGTGGAAACGCTGTTCGAGGAGATCCCGGCAGCGCTGCGGATCGGGGCACTCGAGGGGGTGCCCAGCGGGCTCAATGAGCTGCAGGTGCTGCAGCTGATGTCGGCTCGTGCGCGCGAGGATGGGCGGCCGCTGTGTTTTATCGGTGCCGGTGCCTACGACCATTTCATCCCCTCGGCAGTCTGGTCACTCATCACGCGTGGCGAGTTCTACAGCGCCTACACCCCGTACCAGGCTGAGGCGAGCCAGGGCACACTGCAGTCAATCTACGAATTCCAGTCGATGATCACGGCGCTCACCGGCATGGCGGTTTCCAATGCCTCCATGTATGACGGGGCTACGGCGGTGGCCGAGGCGTGCCTGATGGCGGTGCGTGCCAATCGCAAATCGAAGTCGGCGCGGATTCTGGTCCCGCGCAGTATGCATCCGCACTATCGCGCGGTGGCGCGCGCCACTACGGCCAATCAGGGTCTGGTGCTCGAGGAGTTGCCGTTCGCGCGTGCTTCGGGCCAGACGCTGGCCGAAACGCTCAAGGGCTACGAGGGTGCGGACATCACCGCGCTCGTGATCCAGCAACCGAACTTCTTTGGGGTGCTTGAGGAAGTCGATGAACTCACCGACTGGGCGCACGCCCAGGGCGCGCTCGTCATTGCCGCGGTCAATCCGACTTCGCTTGCCCTGCTCAAGCCACCCGGTCAATGGGGCAGCAAGGGCGCGGACATTGTAATCGGCGATGGCCAGCCACTGGGCTGCCCGCTCTCCTCCGGTGGCCCGTATTTTGGCTTTATGACCGCGCGCATGGAACATGTCCGGCAGATGCCCGGCCGCATCGTCGGAGGCACCGTGGATCTCGACGGACGCCGCGGCTTCACGCTCACTCTGCAGGCGCGCGAGCAGCACATCCGTCGCGGCAAGGCGACCTCGAACATCTGTACTAACCAGGGCCTGCTGATGATGGCCGGTACGGTTTATATGGCCCTCCTTGGTGCGCAGGGTCTGGAGCACGTGGCGAGCGCGTGCATGAGCCGTACTGCAGAGCTGGTGGCGGCCCTGTCAGGGTTGCCGGGCGTCAGGCCGCTCTTTAGCGGCGCGCATTTTCACGAGACCGTGCTGCGCCTGGAGCGCCCGGTTGCTCCGATCCTCGAGGCGCTGGCAGCGCGCAACATCGAGGGCGGCCTTGATCTGACTCCTTTTTATCCCGAATTTGGTCCGAGCCTGCTGGTGTGCGCCACCGAGTCACGCACCCGTGCCGATATCAACGCTTATGCGCTGGCGCTCGGCGAGGTATTGAAGAATGTGCGGGCGGCTTAGCTCATGAGTGAAACAGCGCAATCCACCAGGAGCCTCGCACCCGCTGAACCCCTGGTGTTCGAGTATTCAAGGCCGGGACGTGGCGCCTACAGTCTCTGGCCGAGCGCCGAAGGCGCGGCGCCGGCGCTACCCGGGCACCTGCGGCGCCAGGAGCCGCCGGCACTGCCGGCGGCGAGCGAACTGGATATCGTGCGCCACTACACGCGTCTGTCGCAGTTGAACTTCTCGATCGATACTCACTTCTATCCGCTCGGTTCGTGCACGATGAAATACAACCCGCGGGCCTGCAATGCCGCAGCGCTGATGCCGGAGTTTGCGGGACGGCATCCGCTGGCCAGTGCCGCGCACAGCCAGGGTTTCCTCGCCTGCATGTATGAGCTGCAGGAAATGCTCAAGGCCGTCTCCGGCATGCAGGGCGTGGCGCTTTCGCCGATGGCCGGCGCGCACGGCGAGTTTGCCGGAGTCGCCATGATCCGCGCCTACCATCGAGCTCGCGGCGATCTGGAGCGGCGCGAGATTATTGTGCCCGAAGCGGCTCACGGCACGAATCCGGCCACCGCGGCGATGTGCGGCTGCGTGGCGCGCGAGGTGGGCGTGGGAGCTGACGGCGATGTGGACCTGGCGGCGCTGCGCGCCGCGGTCGGCCCGCGCACCGCAGGCATCATGCTGACCAATCCCTCGACCTTGGGCGTATTCGAGCGCCACATCGAGGAGGTGGCGCGCATCGTCCACGAAGCCGGCGGCCTGCTTTATTACGATGGCGCCAACCTCAATGCGATCCTGGGCAAGGTTCGCCCCGGTGATATGGGGTTCGATGTCATCCACATGAACCTGCATAAGACCTTCTCCACACCCCACGGCGGTGGCGGCCCGGGCGCCGGCGCAGTGGGTGTCGGCCCGCGCCTGCTGCCCTTCATGCCCGTGCCCGTGGTCGCGCAGGAGCCTGGCGGCTATCGGTTGCTGGATGAGAAGGATCTGCCGCAGTCCATCGGGCGACTGACCGGCTTCATGGGCAATGCCGGCGTACTGCTGCGTGCCTATGTCTACATGCGCATGCTGGGGCGCGAAGGCATGAGCCGCGTAGGAGAATTCGCGACGCTGAATTCGAACTACCTGCTGGCTAAGCTGCGCCAGGCCGGCTTCGTGGCCGCCTACCCGGAGCGGCGTGCCAGCCACGAGTTCATCCTGACGCTCAAGGAAATGGCGCGCGAGCAAGGCGTGACCGCGATGGATATTGCCAAGCGCCTGCTCGACTATGGCTTCCATGCCCCCACCACCTACTTTCCGCTGCTGGTGGCCGAATGCCTGCTGATCGAGCCCACTGAAACCGAGAGCCTGCAGACACTTGATGCCTTCGTGGCGGCCATGCGCAGCATCCGTGAGGAGGCACTCAAGGATCCTGAGCTGGTGCATAGTGCGCCGCACTCAATGCCCGTCAGGCGACTGGATGATGTGCGCGCCGCGCGCGAGCTTGATCTGGCCTGGCGGCCAGCCGCAACTTAATGCAGCGCGACAAGCCGCGGGGTGCGACCCGGCTATTCCGGGCCTTTGGCGCCAGTATGAAAGGCTTCAAGGGCGCCTGGATTGAAGAGGCCGCATTTCGCCAGGAAGTGGGTTTCGCGGTCGTGGCGCTGCCACTGGGGCTCTGGCTTGGCCATACCGGGGTTGAGCGGGCGCTGCTGGCCGGGCCCGTGCTGCTGGTGCTGGTCGTTGAGCTGCTCAACAGCGCTATCGAGGCGACGGTGGATCGGATTGGCCTGGAGCGTCATGCCCTGGCAGGCCTGGCCAAGGACATCGGCTCCGCAGCCGTACTGATGGCCTTCATAGTTCTGGGGGTCACCTGGTCGCTGGTATTACTGGGGCGCTAATAGCGCACATCTAGGCTCACGCGTTGTCTATATAAGACGGCAGAGGCTGACTGCGGCCTGATATTGAGCCCACACCGGAATTAAGTGAAAAGAGCACTATGAGAAACAGAGCCTTGCCCGCGCTTGCCGCGCTCCTACTGTCGGGCCTGCTGGCACAGTCGCCTCCGGCGGCGGCCGGGGAGGCGGCCGATGCGGACTGGGCCCGTACGCTCGAGCAGATTGCTGGCAGCGTGGTCACGATTCAGGTCGATATGACCCGCTCCTTTGACACGGAACACAACACTTCGGCCCAGGCGACCGGATTCGTTGTGGATGCCGAGCGGGGTCTGATCCTAACCAACCGCCATGTCGTGACCCCGGGTCCGGTGACTGCCGAAGCGATATTCCTCAACCGCGAGGAGGTCCAGCTCTATCCGGTCTACCGGGATCCCGTGCACGACTTCGGCATCTACCACTACGATCCCTCCAAGCTGCACTTCATTGCCCCCAAAGCCCTGCCGCTCGCACCCGAGGAGGCGCAAGTGGGGCGCGAAATCCGTGTGGTGGGCAACAACGCCGGCGAGCAGCTCTCGATTCTGGCCGGCACGCTCGCGCGCCTGGATCGGGAAGCGCCCGAATATGGCATCGGTCGCTATAACGATTTCAACACGTTCTACATCCAGGCTGCCTCAGGCACCTCGGGCGGTTCCTCAGGCTCCCCGGTCATCGATGTGGCCGGCCACGTGGTGGCGCTCAATGCCGGCGGTGCGACTGGCGCAGCTTCGAGTTTTTATCTGCCGCTGGGGCGCGTCAAACGCGCGCTGCAGCTGCTGCAGCAGGGCAAGCCGGTAACCCGCGGCACACTGCAGACTGAATTCCGCTATCGCCCCTACGATGAGCTGCGTCGGCTTGGATTGAGCACGGCAACCGAGACTGAAGCACGTAAGCTGCGGCCGGAAAAGACCGGGATGCTCGTGGTCGATAACGTGCTGCCTGGCTCGCCCGGCGACAAAGTGCTCCAGCCAGGCGATGTGCTGGTGCGTGTCAACGGCCAGCTCGTGGCCAGCTTTGAACCACTCGAAGCGGTGCTCGATGACAGCGTCGGCCAGACGATCGAGCTGCAACTGGAGCGTGGGGGCCAGCCCTATAAGGCCAAGATCCAGGTCGAAGATCTGGATGCCATCACGCCCTCGGCCTACCTCGAGTTTGGCGATGCCGTAGTCCACACGCTCTCCTATCAGGAGGCGCGCCACTTTCATCGCGCACCGCGCGGCGTGTTCGTAGCATCACCTGGCTACAGCCTGGATGTGGCGGGTATCCCACGCGGCGCGGTGATCACCAGTGTCAACTCTAAGCCCGTTGACGATCTGGCGCAGTTCGAGGCGCTGATCACGCCCTTGGGCGATGGCGCCCGGGTCGGGCTGCGTTTCGTGACGCTCGATGATTCGAGCCGCAGCCAGCTGCATTCGGTGCGCATCGACCGTCGCTGGTTCCCGGCGCGCCACTGCCAGCGTAACGATACGGAGGGCTATTGGGACTGCACTGAGCTGCCGACGCCAGCCCCGGCAGCACAGCGCGGTGGCGGCTTGGCGCAATTCCCGAGCTACCCGGATCCGGTCGAGAACCGCCTGGCGCCTTCGCTGGTCGGGGTGGCATTCGATATGCCCTATGCGCCGCTCTCGGGTGTCTCGGAGCGCAGTTACCACGGTACCGGGCTGATAATCGATGCCGAGCGTGGCCTGATCATTACCGATCGCAACACGGTACCGGTCTCGCTCGGGGATGTACGACTGACCTTCGCCGACACGCTCGAAATCCCCGGCCAAGTCATCTACATCCACCCACTGCATAACCTGGCCGTGATCCACTACGATCCTAAGCTTATCGGTGCCACCAACGTACGTGCGGTGGTGCTGGCGAGTGAGGAGCTCAAAGCCGGCGAAGCCGTCAATGTCGTAGGCCTCGATACCAATGGCGATCTGCAATCGCGTTCGACCAGTATCGCCACCGTCGATCCACTGGCGCTGCCGCTATCGCGCTCGGTCGGTTTTCGCGATTCAAACCTCGAGGTCGCCACCCTCCTGAATCCGCCCGACGATGTCGTGGGAGCGCTCGCAGATGACAAGGGCCGGGTGCGTGGCCTTTGGGCAAGCTTCGCCTTCGACAACGGCCGCGAGTTCATGCAGGAAAGCCGCGGCATTTCGAGCGAGCTGATCGCCGAGACGCTGCAGCTGATCCGCAGTGGCCAGCCACTGCACTCGCTCGAAGCCGAATTCGTGCCGCAGTCGCTGGCCTCTGCGCGCCAGTTCGGCCTGAGTGAGGCGTGGATGAGCCGCCTGCAGAAGGCCGGCGGTGCCTCGCGCCAGGTGTTGAGCATCGTGCGCCTCGTCGGCGGGTCCGACGCTGCGCGCCGCCTGCAGCCTGGCGACATCCTGCTGGCGATCGATGGCGTGCCAGTGACGCATTTTCGAGATGTCGAGCGCGCGGTAATCGGTAAGGAGCGCGTCCAGGCAAGCGTATGGCGCACCGATGCCGAGCAGAGCGTGACGGTTGATACCGCCGCGCTGAGCGGCGATGACCTGGATCGGGTGCTGCTGTGGGCCGGGGCGACGCTGCAGGCCCCGCACCGCGCCATCAGCGCGCAGCGAGGTATTGCGCCCGAGGGTGTTTATGTCTCCAGTTTCGCCTTCGGCTCGCCGGCGACCCGTTACGAATTAGTACCCGGCCGCCGCATTGTGCAGATCGACGGCCAGCCGACACCCAATCTGGACGCCTTCGTCAAGGCCGTGACCGGCCGGGCGGACCGCTCCTCGGTCCGTATCATGACGCTGGACTGGAATGGCGCCCAGCAGGTCATCACTCTGAAGCTCGATCGGCATTACTGGCCGGCTTACGAACTGCGACGCACTGCTCAGGGCTGGGAGCGGCGCTCACTTGAATAGCGCGCGCGCTTGCTAGAATGGGCGGATGGCTAAGCAGGTACGGGCTACACAGCTGGAACTGGATATCGCCGTGCAGGCCCTGCGCGATGGCGAGCTGGTGGCATTTCCGACCGAAACCGTCTATGGACTGGGCGCGAATGCACTGCACGCTCCCGCAGTGCGCAAGATCTTTGAACTCAAGGAACGGCCGCTGACCCATCCGTTGATCGTGCACCTCGACAGCGTGCGCTTCCTGCAGCGCTGGGCGCGCGAAGTGCCCGAGGCCGCAACGCGCCTGGCTGAGCGTTTCTGGCCGGGTCCTCTAACGCTGGTGCTGCCGCGCGCTGACAAGGTCAATGACCTGGTCACGGGCGGGCAGGACACGGTGGCTGTGCGGGTGCCCGCCCATCCGATGGCCCTGCAGCTGCTTAACGCCTTTGGCGGCGGTATTGCAGCGCCCTCGGCCAATCGCTATGGGCGCATCAGCCCCACGCGTGCCGAACATGTGCGCGAGGAGTTTGGCGACGCGATCAAGGTGATTCTCGACGGCGGGGCCTGCAATGTGGGGCTCGAATCAACGATCGTTGCCTGCCTCAACGGCACGGTGCGGTTGCTGCGTCCGGGTGCAATCTCGCTCACGCAGCTTCGGCAGGCGGTCGGCGAGGTGCAGAGTGACTCGGCCGAGCCCGCGCCGCGCGTGCCCGGTGCCGTCACCGGTCACTACGCGCCCCTGACCCCGCTCTCGATCGTAGCCAAGGGCGATCTGGATGGCATTGCCGCGTCCCTCTCCGAAGGCGGCCAGCGCATTGCGGTGCTGGCGCAGCGCCCTCCGCTGCGAGCGTACCGCCACGTGACCTGGGTCAACGCCGGTACCCGCGTCGACAGCTATGCGCGCGATCTGTATGCACACCTGCGCACGCTGGATCGTGCCGGCTGTGCCCGCATCCTGGTGCAGGCCGTGTCCGAGGAGGAGCGCTGGGCCGCGGTGCGCGATCGCCTGCAGCGGGCCGCGGCCGGCTCGGCGCCGGAGGCCGAGGCCCTCCAAGCGCTCGCCGGCGGGGCGCGCTAGCGATGGCTGGATTCATTGATCCGTTCAAACCCGAGCAGATACGTCGCCTGGTAGCCGAATTTGGCTCACCGCTCCTGATCCTCGACTGCGCGCGGGTGCGTGCCCAGTATCGCAAGCTCAAACGCGCTCTGCCTGGGGTGGATCTTCATTACGCGCTCAAGCCGCTGCCTCATGTTGCCGTGGTCCGCACGGTGCTCGATGAAGGCGGCTGGCTTGATCTGGCCACGACCGGTGAAGTGCAGCTGGTGCAGAAGATCGGTGGTGATCCGGCCCGCTGCATCCACACGCACCCGATCAAGCGCGATTGCGACATTCGCAACGCGCTGGAATTCGGAGTGCGCGTGTTTGTGGCCGACAACCCCGATGAAGTGCGCAAATTTCGCAGCTACGCCGGCGCGGCCTCGCTACTGTTGCGCGTCTCGTTCCGAAACCCGGGCGCGGTGTGCGATCTGTCGCGAAAGTTTGGCTGCGATCCGGAGGATGCCCTGGAGCTGGCACGGCTGGCGGCGGCATCGGGCATCGATGTCCAAGGATTCTCCTTTCACGTCGGCTCGCAGGCGGCCGATGCGCTCAAGCATGTGGAGGCGATCGAGGCCTGTGCCGCGCTTCTGGCCGCCGCACGCCGCCAGAAGCTGGGCACCCTCGACACGCTCGATATCGGCGGGGGCTTTCCGATTGACTACGTCCAGCGCGTCACCGACATCGGCCGTTTTTGCGCGCCGATCCGCGCCGCGCTGGCCAAGCTCCCCAAACGGATACGCGTCATCGCAGAACCGGGCCGCTATATTGCCGGTCCCGCCGCCATCGGTGTCGCCACGGTCATGGGACTGGCCTCGCGTGAGGGGCACCGCTGGTACTACCTTGATGATGGTTTGTACGGCTCCTACAGCGGCCAGCTCTACGATCACGCGGCCTACCCGGTCGAGGCGCTGCGCACTGGCGGTACGCTTTACCCCTCGGTGCTTGCCGGACCGACCTGCGACAGTATCGATGTCATCGCCGAGAATCTGATGCTGCCTCAGCTCAAATGCGGGGACCTGATCATCGGGCGCTCGATGGGGGCCTACACCTGGGCCAGTGCGACGGATTTTAATTTCTTCCCGCGCGCCACGCTGGTTGCCGTCAACCGCCGCCGCGGCGATGTCGGCGGCGTGCTTTAGCAGGCGCCGGGGCCCATCCAGAACGCTCAGGCGGCGGCAGAGCGCAGCGGCAGCGCGCGCGGCCGCGCTTCAGGGGCCTGTGTGCGATAGCACCGCTGCTGCTCGCGCCACCACTCGGGCCTCAGCAGCTCGCCGTGCTCACGGATAAAAACCTCACGCAGTGCATCGGGTATAGACAGGAACGGCAGCCACTGCTCGGGAAACACATCGTGCTCGCCGACGTAAAACCAGGGCTCCGCACTCAGTTCCTCCTCATCACTGTGAGCTGAAGGCAGCTCCCGGAACTGGCACTGCTCGAGCAGGCACAGCTCATCGTAGTCGTAGAAAATCACTCGTCCGTGGCGCGTGACGCCGAAGTTCTTCAGCAGCAGGTCGCCCGGAAACACACCGCTACTCGCCAGATCCCGCAGCGCGTTGCCATAGTCGATCACTGCAGCCTCCGCGGCTGCCGGCTCCGCTTCCCGCAGATACAGGTTCAGTGGCCGCAGGCGCCGCTCGATATAGCAGTGCTCGATGACCAGCTCCTCGCCCTCGATGCGGCAACAGGATGCCGCTTCCTGCAGCAGCTCCTCGGTCAGCGCCGGCATAAAGCGCGCGCGCGGCAGCCGCAGGCGCCGAAACTCCTGCGCATCGACCAGGCGGCCGGCACGGTCGTGGCGGAACACGAACTGGTAGCGCTCCATGACCTCGGTGCGGGTAGTGTTCTTGGGCGGCCCGAAGCGGTCGCGGATGACTTTGAAAACCAAATCGTGCGAGGGCAGCGTGAAGACGATCATTACCAGCCCGCGTTCGCCCGGCGCCTGCACGAAGGCGTCAATCGAGCTCTCCAGATGTCGCTGCAGCGTAAAGTAGCGTTCGCTCTTGCCCTGCTTGGCGCGGCCCAGAACCGTATAGAGCTCATCGACCGGTTTGTGTGGCATGAATGAGCGCAGCAGCGTGACGGCTGCACCCACGGCGGGCAGGTCCACATGCAGGTAGGAACGTGCGAAGCCAAAGAGCGAGCTGATCTCGTTGCGCGTGAGCATCACAGAGCTAAGCTCGACACCGCTGCGCGTGCGTGTGAAGGCGATCACCAGTGGCGTCATCGCGCCGTCACCGATCAGCCGCCCGACGAGGAACGCCTCGTGGGCCCGGTAGAACACCGGCTCAATCAGTTCGATGGACTCGGGCGCCGCGCTCTGCCGGCCGCGCTCGAAATGGTGGCCGACCTCGGTACAGATACGCCGCACCACGGCCCCCAGATCCTGGATGGCCGTGGCAAAGTTCAGATCCAGCAGCAGCTCGCGGATCGCCCCCTGGAGCGATTTGCCAACCGGGTAGAGGCGCAGCGGCACGGTTCCGGAGGCGCGGCCAGCATCCGCCGCGGTGAATTCCACGCCTGCTGTGACGCCCACCGTATGGAACAGGTGGCGCGTGACCGAGTTGAAGAAGGTGCGGTAGAAATCCGCATCCGGGCGGCGGGCGATCGCGGGATCGTAGAGCGCGCGGATATGACCCCAGATCGCGGTACTGGCGCGCTGCTCGCGCAACTGCGCAGCCACGGCCTGAGCGCACTGCAGCACGCGCCGTTCATACAGCTCGATGCGGGCCACGGCATCCTGCTGGGCAGCCGACCAGTCGCTGTTGGCAAAGTGCTCGCCGGCACGCCGGGTAATGCGGCCGAACTCTTCGTTGTACTGGCAAAAATGCTCGGCAATCGTGAGCGCCGCAGCGTGCGGTGTCCCGTGGGCGGCCAGCTCGGTATTCATAGCCGCACCGCATCGCGCTGTGCTGTTAACCGGGCCTGCTGTCGCGCGCTCATCCTCGCCTCCGTAAGTACTTGAATAGCAGCTGGCTTGCACCAGCTACGGCGCCAGACTAAAGTGAAATCTTGAGGATTTGCACAATAGAAATTTGACAGTGTGAATTTCACTTATGGCAGGACTGATACGGCAGGGGCACTTCCTGGGCGCGAAGCTGCGGAGCCTGCGCAAACGTAACGGGCTCACCCTCGATGAGCTCTCGGCCCGCTGCGTCCAGATCGATGCCGCCGGCGCCCCCTCGGTCTCCTACCTGAGCATGGTGGAGACCGGCAAACGCACCCCCTCAGCCGAGATGCTGGGCATGCTGGCCGGCATTTTCAGCAAGGATCCGCGCTGGTTTCTCGATGTGAACACGACCCTGGAAGTGGCACCGGTTCGCGCCAACCGCGGTGGGCTCGAGGCCATGCCGCTTGAGCCGGCTTTCCTGTTCTCCCACGAACTGTTGCAGAACGCGCTCCCGGAACTGCTCTCGCAGACCGGCACCTCGGGGCGGCAGTTCGCGCAACTGCTGATCCGCGTCTGGCAGGAGACGCGTCACAACGATTTTCCCGACATCGAACGCGCGGCCGAGGAGGCAGGCAAGCGCCAGTTGCCCATTAGCGTCGATGAGCTGCTCAACATCTGCCGTCGCCATGAGCTGCAAATCAAGTGGTTTGACGGGGAAGCTCGTACGGCTCCCCGGCCGCTGGTGCGCTCACGTTTTGAGTCGCCCGGCACCGTGCTGATCAACAAGTCCCTGCGCGATCAGCCCGAACGGCTCAAGTACGAGCTGGCCTTTTTTATCGGTCACAAGATTCTGCACAACGGCGATGGGCTGATTACCCCGCATTTTGCGACGCAGACCGGGGAGGGGGAGGTGGTCACGGGCGTTGCCGGCATGGGCCCGCAGGATGTGCTCTCTGCCTGGCGGGATTTTGAATGCAGCTTCTTTGCCGGGGCGCTGCTGTGTCCTAAGATGCCGTTCCGGCGTTTTCTGGCCCGCGAGGCCCATCGGGTCACCGCCTGCAGCAAGCTGGGGGTGACCGCCGCGGTGGTCATGCGCCGCATGACCGCGGTTTCCCCGTACCGTTACTGGCACTTCTTTGATGCCTATCCGCCAGGGTATCTGCGCGCGGTTTATCGCGGCAACGGCATCCCTTTGCCGTGGGGCAATATGAGCCTGATCTCGGATCCCTGCCCACGCTGGGCGGTGTTCCGCATGCTGCGGCCTGGCCCCTCGCAGAAAGCGGCAACGCACAAACCCCGGTCGCAGATCTCCGTGATGCAGGATGGCAAGCGCGCGCGGCTTTATTGCTGCCATTCGCTGGTGACACAGGATGCCGCCAAGGTCACCCATGTGCTGTCGGTGGGGGTTGATCTGGTGCCAGCCTTCGAGGCGCAGGGCTTTGACGGCGAAGGCATCGTCGCGCAGGTGGCCGAATCCTGTCGGTGCGGCAACGGCGATGGGCCGATTCCCGAGTCCGCTGCGGCCAGTATTCGTGCCGTAGCGCAGGTCCTGAACATTGCCTGGATTGCCGAGGCACTGGAGTTTCAGGCCAGTGTCATCTGTCCGCGCAGCGGCGCCTGTCCCCGCGGCAGCGGGCGCTGCGCCTGACTCACGGTTCGGTTCGGCAAACAGCCAGCGGCCTGTTTAAGGCATAATAAGCAGATTCGGGTACCGCCTTCGCGTGGATTAATGCCCGGATAATTTCACCCGGGGCGGAACGTGTTGCATCACGACACGATCTGCCATGCCTGCGCCAGCGGTACCCGGATGCAATTTTAAGTCCACTGTCCTAGCCAGCGTTGCGAGCAGTATCGCCCATGTGGATTGTAAGAATCGCCCTGCAGCGTCCCTACACGTTCATCGTGATGTCGATCCTGATCCTGCTGCTGGGCCTGTACGCAATCATGCGCAGCGCGGCCGATATCTTCCCCAGTATCAAGATTCCGGTGGTGGCGGCGATCTGGGGCTACACCGGTCTCGCCCCCAGCGACATGGCTACCCGCATCGTTTTGCAGACCGAGCGTGGGGCGCAAACCACGGTCAATGACATCGAGCACACCGAGTCGCAGTCACTCAATGGCATCGCGGTGGTCAAATATTTCTTTCAGCCCGGTGTCGATGAGGATCTGTCCTTCGCACAAATCACCGGCGTATCGCAGACCTCCCTTAGGAATGCACCGCCCGGGACGACACCGCCGTTCATCCTGGCGTATGACGCCTCGACCGTGCCGATCGTGCAGATTGCGCTCTCGAGTGAGTCGCTGTCAGAGGCGCAGATCTTTGATCTGAGCAACACCATCATCCGTACCGGTCTTGGCACGATCCCAGGTGCGGCGATGCCCTACCCGTACGGGGGCAAACAGCGCCAGGTGGAGGTCGACCTGAATCCGTCCGCGCTGCGTGCCCACGGCCTCTCGGGTGCCGATGTCAGCACTGCGATCAGCAACCAGAATCTGATTCTGCCGGCCGGCACCGAGAAGATCGGGGATCTCGAATATTTCGTGGGCCTGAATGCGAGTCCTAAGACTGTCGAGGAACTCAATGATCTGCCGCTGAGTGCGCAGAATGGCAGCGTCGTATATGTGCGCGATGTCGCCCACGTACGGGATGGCTATCCGCCCCAGACCAACATTGCCCGCCTGGGGGGCAGGCGCGCGGTACTGATGTCGGTGCTCAAGATGGGCTCGGCCTCAACACTCGATATCATCAATGGCATCAAGGAGCGAATGCCGCAGCTGCTTGCCCAGGCGCCCCAGGGCTTGAAGGCTGAGCTGATCGGCGATCAGTCGCTCTTCGTACGAGCCGCCATCAACGGCGTGGTGCGCGAGGCCGTCATCGCCGCGCTCCTGACCGGGCTGATGATCCTGCTGTTCCTGGGCAGCTGGCGCAGCACCGCGATCATTTCGCTCTCGATCCCGCTCTCGATCCTGGCCTCACTCGCCTGCCTCTCAGCGCTCGGACAGACGATCAACATCATGACCTTAGGGGGGCTCGCCCTGGCGGTGGGCATCCTGGTCGATGATGCCACGGTCACGATCGAGAACATCAACTTCCACCTCGAGCAGGGCCAGGCGGTCGAGCAGTCGATCCTGGAGGGCGCTCGGCAGATCGCCTTGCCGGCACTGGTCTCGACTTTATCGATCTGCATCGTGTTCGTGCCGATGTTCATGCTGACCGGCATTGCCAAGTATCTGTTCGTACCAATGGCCGAAGCAGTGGTGTTTGCGATGCTGGCCTCGTACCTGCTGTCGCGCACACTGGTACCGACGCTCTCCAATTACTGGCTGAAACCGCATGCTGAGGCACATCCGACCAATGCGATTGCGCGCTTTCAGCAGGGATTTGAGCAGCGCTTCGCGCGCGCCCGAGACGGTTACCACTCGCTGCTCGAGAGTGCGCTGCACAGCGGCAAGCGCTTCATATTGATCTTCTTCCTTGCAATGGCCGGCTCGGCGATCCTCGCATTTCCATTCGGCCGCTATTTGCCCGGGCTCGGCCAGGACTTCTTTCCGATCGTGGATTCGGGCCAGATCAAGCTGCACCTGCGGGCCCGTACGGGTCTTCGGATCGAGGAGACAGCGTCGCTGACGGATGCTGTCGAGGCCAAGGTCCGCGAGTACATTCCGGCCAAGGAAATCGCCAGCATCGTTGATAACATCGGCCTGCCCTATAGTGGCATCAACTTGAGCTACAGCACTTCGGCACCCGTCGGACCCGGGGATGCGGATATCTTCGTTTCGCTGAAGGAAGGCCATCAGCCGAGCGCAAGCTACGTGCATACGTTGCGGGCCATACTGCCTTCGGCCTTCCCGGGCACGACCTTCGCGTTCCTGCCGGCCGATATCGTGAGCCAGACGCTCAACTTCGGTCTGCCAAGCCCAGTCGACGTGCAGGTCGCCGGATTCAACATCGACGCCAACCGCAACTACGCCAATTCAATATTGCAGAAGCTCCACAGCATCCCGGGTCTGGTCGACCTGCGCATCCAGCAGGCCAATGACTATCCGGCGCTGAACGTCAAAGTGGATCGGACCAAGGCGCAACTGGTCGGGCTCACCCAGAAGGATGTGGCTTACAACATGCTTGAGTCACTCTCGGGCAGCGTGCAGACCTCACCATCCTTCTGGATCGATCAGCGCACCGGCACCTCCTACTTCGTAGCAGCGCAGACGCCGCAGTATCTGCTCGATTCAACCAATGCGCTGGCGACCACACCGGTGACCAATGGCCTGGGCGGCACCGAACAGGTACTGGGGAACATGGCAACCTTCAGTCGCGGAGCAGTGCCCGCGGTCGTCAGCCACTACAATTCGACGCCGGTGATCGATATCTACGGCTCAGCGCAGGATGCGGACCTGGGCTACATCTCCGCGCAGGTCAATCGCATCGTTGAGGAGTCCAAGGGCCAGCTGGCGCGCGGCTCCTCGGTCGTGGTGCGCGGTCAGGTGCAGACCATGACGTCCTCGTTTCGGGGGCTGCTCATCGGTCTGCTCGCGGCAATTCTGCTCGTGTACCTGCTGATCGTCGTGAACTTCCAGTCGTGGCTTGATCCGTTCGTCATCATCACGGCCCTGCCGGCGGCGCTGGCCGGCATTGTCTGGATGCTGTTCCTGACGCACACGACGGTGAGCGTACCGGCCCTCACCGGGGCCATCATGTGCATGGGCGTGGCCACGGCCAACAGCGTGCTGGTCATCAGCTTTGCCCGCGAGCGGCTCAATGCCGGGGTCGATGCCCTCGCCGCGGCACTGGAGGCGGGCTTCGGCCGCTTCCGTCCGGTCATCATGACGGCGCTGGCGATGATCATCGGCATGGTGCCCATGGCGCTGGGCCTGGGCGATGGCGGCGAACAGAACGCGCCACTTGGCCGCGCGGTGATCGGCGGGCTGATATTTGCCACAGTGGCGACACTATTCTTCGTGCCGGCCATGTTCGCATTGATTCACGGGCGCAAGCGCGCTGTGCAGGCCGCCTAGGACCCTCTGGAGAGCATATAACGATGAACGATCCTGCCGCGCCACCGACCCGCAAGGGGCCACCCATACCGGTGGGCCGCTATGCCCTCATTCTTGGCCTCGTGGCGCTGGCGCTGGCGCTGTGGGGAATTATCGATCGGGTGCTGTTCCGAAACACATTGCGACGCGAGGCGACCGCAGCCACCGCACCTTCGGTCATTGTTATCAAGCCCACGCCAGCTCCCGCCAGTGAAGAGCTGGTCCTTCCCGGCAGCGTGCAGGCGTTCATCGAAGCGCCGATTTATGCGCGCACCAGTGGCTACCTGCGGCGCTGGGTCACGGACATCGGCGCGCACGTGAAGCAGGGCGAACTGCTGGCCGAAATTGATGCTCCCGAAGTCGATCAGCAGCTGCACCAGGCGCAGGCCGACCTCGCCACGGCGCAGGCCAACTCGCAACTGGCGCTGACTACCAACGAACGCTGGCAATCGCTACTGGCAACGCACTCGGTATCGCAACAGGATGCAGATGCCAAGGCGGGGGACTTGGCCGCCAAGGAGGCGGCCACCAAGTCGGCCTACGCCAATGTCGAACGTCTGAAGGATCTGGAATCTTTCACGCGCGTGCTGGCGCCCTTCGATGGGGTCATTACGCAGCGAAACACCGACGTCGGCGCGCTGATCAACCCCGGCGCCAGCAGCGGGGCGGCGCTGTTCCGGGAAGCCGACACGCATAAGTTGCGGATCTACGTACAGGTGCCCGAACCCTACGCTGCCGCCACGCGCCCTGGTATCAACGCCGAACTGCATTTCGCCGAGCACCCGAACCAAAGCTTTCCGGCCTCGATCGTGCGCACCGCCAACGCCCTGGACCCGGCGTTACGTACCTTGCAGGTCGAACTGCAGGTCGATAATGCCAGCGGCGAACTGTTCCCCGGTGCCTATGCTGAGGTGCACTTCAAGCTCTCGGGCAAGACGAGCGATGCGCTGCGCGTGCCGATCAACGCGCTGCTGTTCCGCGCCCAGGGCATGCAGGTGGCTACGGTCGGTGCCGATAACCACGTGAAGCTCCTCTCCATAACGCCGGGGCGCGACTTTGGCACTTCACTGGAAGTGGTCTCGGGTCTGGACGCGCAGCAGAGCATCATCATCAATCCGCCCGACTCTCTGGCGGATGGCGCTCTGGTGCGCGTCGTACAGCCGCCGCCGAGTGCGAACAGTTCGACGGCGAATCCGGCCGAGGGCAAGTAAGCGACCCATGAATCGATGCAATCGAGTGCTGATGCTCTGGTCTGCGGCGCTGCTCAGTGCCTGCTCGTTTGCGCCCCGCTATCACAAGCCCTCAGTTGCACCGGCGCCGCCGGTTTATCAGGAAAGCGGCGAATGGCAAACCGCGCAGCCGGCCGATGCCGTGGCCCGTGGCCCGTGGTGGCGTCTATTCCAGGATCCGCAGCTCGATACGCTCGAGGGCAGCATCAGCGTCGCCAATCAGGACTTGAAGGCGGCCCTGGCACGCCTTGAGCAGGCCCGTGCGCAGACGCGCATCGTCCGCGCGGCAGAATTTCCGACGATCACCGCCGGACCCACAGTGACGCGCTCCCGTACCTCGCGCAATGCACCGAACTACGACCCGAATCTGCCTAGCGTCCACAACGACTGGCTCGCCGAGGGCGACCTGTCCTACGAGATTGATCTGTGGGGACGCATCCGCAATGGTGTGCGTGCCGCCCGCGCCGGCGCGCAGGCCAGTGCTGCGGATGCGGCGACGCTCGAGCTGGCACTGCATGCGGAGCTGGCCAGTGATTACTTCCAGCTTCGCAGTCTCGATGCCCAGCAGGCATTGCTCGATCACACGATCGAGGCCTACACGCGCGCCCTTGATTTGACGCAGCACCTTTATGACGGTGGCGCAGCGCCGATCTCTGATCTGCAACAGGCGCAGGCGCAGCTGGAGGGCGCGAAAACCCAGCAGGCCGATACGCGCCTGCGCCGCGCCCAGATGCAGCACGGCATTGCCGTGCTGGTTGGGGAGTCGCCCTCGAGCTTTCAAATGGATGCACAGCCGTTGGCGGCCGATGCGGCACCCCCCGAAGTTGATACCGGCCTGCCCTCGACGCTGCTGCAGCGCCGCCCTGATGTGGCAGCCGCGGAGCGGCGCGTTGCCCAGGCCAACTATGGCATCGGCGTGGCGCGCGCCGCCTACTTTCCGGTCTTCAGCCTGTCGGCCGCTGCGGGCTTTGAGAGCCTGCAAAGCGCCAACTGGATTACAGCACCTAGCCGCCTGTGGTCCATCGGGCCCGGCGCGGTGCTGACGGTGTTCGATGGCGGCCTTCACCGCGCGCAGACCGCCCAGGCGCAAGCCGTCTATGACGAGCAGGCGGCCGATTATCGTGGCGTGGTGCTCAGCGCCTTTCAGGATGTGGAAGATAACCTCGCGGCGCTGCGCGAGCTGCAGAGCGAGAGCCGGAGCGAGGCGGCGGCGGTGACCGCCACGCAGGGTGTGCTGGAGCAGGCCAACTACCGCTACCAGGGCGGACTGGTGACCTATCTGGAAGTGGTCACCGCTGAAACGGCCGCACTCCAGGCGCAGCTCTCAGCCGCGGACATTCAGCAGCGGCGCTGGAGCGCCAGCATCGCTCTGATCAAGGCACTTGGCGGAGGCTGGGAACGCCACTAGCCCGGTGCGTCGGGCGCTGCGAGTGCGGCGACCAGTGACTCAAGCGTCGTTATGGGAGCCGAGCATACGCTGCCCCGGCACACGTAAGCGATCGGGTGCTCGGCGCCTGCTTTGCTTTGCAGTGCCTCGGGCAGGTCTGTAGCCCCAGTGCTCACCGCGATAACCAGACAGTGCGGGTTATAAAGGCGCGCCAGGGCCTGCTGCCAGCCTGCCATGGCATCGCCCGGGCCCCGAAGAATCACAAGCTGCGGCGGCGTAAGCCATTCCTCCAGCGCCAGCAGCATTGAGCAGTGGCCTTCCGGATATTTCTCGAGCACGCGCCAGCCGGCGCGCAGACAAGCCTCGGCAGCAACCAGATAGCGCGACTCGCCCAGCAGGTAGCCATAACGGAGCAGCGTCTGTGCCGCCACGCCATTGCCGGCTGGCAGCGCATCGTCACTGAAGGTCTTCAGGCGGCTGATCAGGGCCTCATGATCCGACGCGGTGAAATAAAAGCCGCCGTCCGCGGCGCTAAAGCGCGCCAGCACGGCGTCTAGCAGCTGCGCCCCGAATGCGAGCTCCTCGACATCAAAGCGGACGGTCGCCAGCTCCAGAATGGCGGCCGCCAGAAACACGTAGTCATCAAGATAGGCCTCCAGCGCCGCCTCGCCACCCTCGGTGCTGGTGACGAGCAAGCGCCCGGCGCGCCAGTGGTGAGCGCGCAGGTAGCTGAGCGCCTGGCCTGCCGCGACGCCGTAGTCGGCCCGCTGCAGCAGGCGGGCCGCGCTCGCAAGGCCACGGATCAGCAGTGCATTCCAGCTTGTCAGAATTTTCTCGTCGCGCGCCGGGCGCACGCGGCGCGCGCGCAGCGCAAGTAGCTTCTCGCGCGAGCTATTGCACAGGCTCCGCAGCTGCTCGAGGCTCCGGCCCAGCTCGCTGCTGAGCTGCTCAAGCGAACGCGTGATCAGCAGGTGGTGGGCGCGATTCTCGAAATTCGGCGGCTGATCGAGCCCATAGCGGGGCGCGAAGGCCGCGAATTCCTCGGCACTGAGCGTCGCGCGCACCTCGGCCACATCCCAGACGTAGAATTTGCCTTCGTGTCCCTCCGAGTCCGCATCGAGGCTCGCAAAGAAGGCGCCGGACGGGGCCCGCATCTCGCTCATCAGCCAGGCCACCGTACGTGCGCAGATCTCGCCAAACAGCGGCTCACCGGTCGCGCAGGCCGCCTCGGCGTAGGCGCCCAGCAACGCGGCATTGTCATAAAGCATTTTCTCGAAGTGCGGAATAGCCCAGCGCTCGTCGACCGAGTAGCGGCTGAAGCCGCCGGCGAGTTGATCAAACAGGCCACCCTCGGCCATACGCGTGAGTGACAGCGTGGCCATGTAGAGCGCTTGTAGGTCAGGGGAGGGATCGCGGGCGCTGGCATGCCAGTCGCGCAACAGCCGCATCACCAACTCGGCGTGTGGAAATTTCGGCGCGGCACCAAATCCGCCCCACTCTGGATCCAGACTCCGCTCAAGTGCCGCCCGACACGCACGCAGTGGCGCGCCGGTGAGCACGAGCTCGGCCGCGGCCGCAGGCGGATTCAGCTCCGTGATCGCCTGCACGAGGGTTGCGGCGTTGTGCTTGAGTTCTGTTTCGTGCTCGCGATAGTAGCGCGCTACCTGCGCCAGCAGCTCACGGAACCCGGGCATGCCATAGCGCGGCTGGGGGGGAAAGTAGGTGCCCCCAAAAAAAGGCTGCTGCGTCCCGGGCAGCAGAAACATCGTCAGCGGCCAGCCGCCGCCGCGGCCAGTCAGCAGCTGGTGCGCGAGCTGGTAGAGCCGATCAAGGTCGGGCCGCTCCTCGCGATCGACTTTGATATTCACGTACAGCTCGTTCATCACGCGTGCGGTCGCGGCATCCTCGAAGGATTCGTGTGCCATCACGTGACACCAGTGGCAGGCCGCGTAGCCGATCGAGAGCAGAATGGGGCGCCGTTCGCGCTGTGCCCGCTCCAGCGCTTCGCTGGACCATGGGTACCAGTCCACCGGATTGCTGGCGTGCTGGCGCAGGTAGGGACTTGTCTGCGTCGCCAGGCGGTTGGCGGGGGCCGGTGGCGTCGTGAAACCCATAGGGATCGGGCTGAGCTTTCAGTAGAATGGCGCGCCACTATACCTCAAGGCCAGAATCCCTCCATGAACGACTCCGATACGCCGCTGCACACGGGCGAGCCGAGCAGTGAATTGCCGGTGCTGCGCCTGCGTCGCGGCGAAGACCGGCGCCTCAACGCCGGCCACCTGTGGGTGTTCTCCAACGAAGTGAACACCGAGACGACACCGCTCACTGACTTCGTACCAGGGTCGCTGGCGCGGGTGCTGAGCGACCGCGACCAGTTCATGGGCTTTGCCTATGTAAATCCGCATGCGCTGATTTGCGCGCGCATTCTGAATCGCACGCCACTGCAGGTGCCCGATCGCTCGCTGATCGTGCATCGCCTGAAAGTGGCTCTGGCGCTGCGCGAACGCCTCTACAGGGCTCCCTATTACCGCCTGGTGTTCGGTGAATCCGATGGACTGCCCGGTCTGGTACTTGACCGCTACGGCGACGTGATTGTCGGCCAGATCGCCACGGTGGGCATGGAAGCCCTGCGCGGGGACGTCGAATCCGCAGTCGCTGAGATCATCACACCCAAGGTTCTGTACTGGAAGAACGATGGCAGCGCCCGTGATTTGGAGCAGCTGCCCAAACAGCAACTGACCGTCATCGGCAAGCCGCCGGAAGAGTTGCGGGTCGAGGAGGGGCCACTGAAGTTCACAGTGCCGCTTGCCGGGGCCCAGAAAACCGGCTGGTTCTACGATCAGAGCGCCAACCGCGCCACGCTGCGGCACCTGCTGCCGCCGGCCGCACGGGTGCTGGATGTCTGCAGCTATGCCGGCGCCTGGGCGATCACGGCGCTGCACGCCGGCGCCCGCGAAGCCTTGTGCGTGGACTCCTCGGAGGCGGCGCTCGCCTGCGCGCAGCGCAATGCCACGGCCAACGGCGTGCGGGTGAACGTGCAGCGGGGCGATGCCTTCGACGTGCTCGATGAATTACAGCGCAGCGGCGCGCGCTTTGATGTCGTGGTGCTTGATCCGCCAGCCTTTATTAAACGTCGCAAGGATATCCCGCGTGGGCAGGCCGCCTATCGCAAGCTCAACCAGCTGGCGATGCGGCTGCTCGAGCGTGATTCGCTGCTGGTCAGCTGCTCGTGCTCCTTCCATCTTGCCGCGGAGGAACTGACCGGGCTGATCCAGTCCGCTTCGCGCCAGGCCAGCCGCTTCGTGCAGATCCTCGTCGCCGGAGGGCAGTCACCGGACCATCCGGTGCACCCGGCAATCCCAGAAAGCCGCTATCTGAAGGCCTTTTTCTGCCGTGTGACGCGCGATTAGGCGCCGCGGCCACGTCCCCGATCCAAAACCGCTAGAATTGGCACCCGCATGCTTGTCTACCCCCATATCAATCCTATTGCCCTGCAGATCGGGCCCTTGAGCATCCACTGGTACGGAATCATGTATCTGGTGGGATTCGCGGCAGCCTGGTTTCTGGCGCGCCGCCGCGCGGCCCAGCCCGGTTCAAGCTGGAGCGCGGTCGAGGTTGATGACTTCCTGTTCTACGCGATGCTGGGCGTCATCATCGGTGGCCGCGTTGGCTATGTGATCTTCTATGGCCTGGGCAACTGGCACACTGACTGGCTCTATCCGCTTAAGATCTGGCAGGGGGGCATGTCCTTTCACGGCGGACTGCTGGGCGTTCTGGCAGCGACGGCAATCTTTGCGCTCAAGCGCCACCGTCATGTCGCGGATGTCTTTGACTTCACCGCGCCCTTGCCCGGGCTCGGGCTGTTTGCCGGCCGCATAGGCAACTTCATAAACGGCGAGCTATGGGGCGGCCCAACGAGGCTGCCGTGGGGGATGCTGGTGGCTGACCCGCACGGCGGGCCGCCGGTAGTGCGTCACCCCTCGCAGCTCTATGAGGCGTTGTTCGAAGGCCTGGTGCTGTTCATCATTCTGTGGTTATTCACCGCGCGCCGCCGGCCCCGCTATGCGCCGCTCGGCCTGTTTCTGGTGCTGTATGCGATCGCGCGCCTCTGCATCGAGTTCGTGCGCATGCCGGATGAGGGCATCGGCTATCTGGCCTTCGGCTGGGTCACGATGGGCCAGATTCTCTCGACACCGATGCTGCTCACCGGGCTCATTTTGCTGCTGCTCGCGTATCGCTGGCGCGTGCCTTCGGGCAATTATACGGCCGCAGAATGATCGAGTACCTGCGCTTGCTGCGGCACGTGCGCACGCAGGGAGTGCGCAAGAATGACCGTACCGGCACTGGAACGCTCTCGGTGTTCGGGTACCAACTGCGCTGTGATCTCAAGGTGGGCTTCCCGCTGCTCACTACCAAGAAGATTCACGTGCGCTCTGTCATCCACGAGCTGCTGTGGTTCCTGCGCGGCGATACCAATACACGTTATCTGCATGAGCATGGCGTTCGCATCTGGGACGAATGGGCCGATGCTGATGGCGAGCTCGGCCCGGTCTACGGCCACCAGTGGCGCGCCTGGGGCACGGCCGACGGACGGCACATCGACCAAATCAGCGCCGCGCTCGAACTGCTGCGTCACAATCCGGACTCGCGGCGCATCATCGTCAGTGCCTGGAACGTCGGCGAGCTCGAGCAAATGGCGCTGCAGCCCTGCCATGCACTGTTTCAGTTCTACGTGGCTGCCGGACGCTTGAGCTGCCAGCTGTACCAGCGCAGTGCCGATGTGTTCCTGGGCGTACCGTTCAACATTGCCAGTTACGCGCTGCTCACCCACATGCTGGCCCAGCAGGCTGATCTGGAGGTCGGGGATTTCATCTGGAGCGGCGGCGACTGTCATCTGTACTTGAATCATCTGGAGCAGGCCGATCTGCAGCTGGCCCGCACCCCCCTGTCGCTGCCGACGCTCGCTATCAGGCGCCGTCCGGCAAGTATTTTCGACTATCAATATGAGGATTTTGCATTCGTGAATTACCAGTCGCTTCCGGCCATTGCAGCCGCGGTCTCCAAATGAGCAGTGCCAAGTCAGCGCGCGCACCGGCCCGCAAACCGGCCAAGGCTGGGGCACCCGCCTATCGCGTGCGCCGCTCGCGCGTCCACGGGCAAGGCGTGTTCGCAACACGTCGTATCCGCAAAGGCACGCGCGTCGTCGAGTACCTCGGCGAACGCATTTCGCACAAGGAGGCGGATCGCCGCTACGAGCTTAAGAAAGAGAATGACAACCACACCTTCCTGTTCATCGTCGATCGGGGCGTCATCATCGATGCAGGTGTCGATGGCAACGAGGCGCGCTTCATCAACCATGGCTGCGATCCGAACTGCGAGTCGGTGATCGAGGACCGACGGGTATTCATCGAGGCCATCCGCACGATCCAGCCGGGCGATGAGCTGTGTTACGACTATCAGATCGGTCGCGACAAGGATGATCCGGCGAACGTCGATGAAGTATTTGCCTGCCGCTGCGGTGCCGAAAGCTGCCGGGGCACGATGCTGTGGCCGGCCAAGCGCCCGAAGCCGCGTAGCAAGCTGAAGAAATCCGCTTCGCGCCGCCGCGCCAAATAGGCGCGATGCGCAGGATCCTGCCACGATGAAGACCAGCAAGATCACTGGTGCCGCGACCATCGGCGCGATGGGGGTTGTCTACGGTGACATTGGCACCAGCCCGTTGTATGCGTTCGAGCAGACGATGCAGGCCACCGGCAGTGCCCAGCAGGGTGCGCCGATGGTGCTGGGCATACTCTCGCTGATGTTTTGGAGCCTGCTGATCGTCGTCACTCTTAAATACATCGTGCTGATGCTGCGTGCCGACAATGACGGGGAGGGCGGGATCCTGGCGCTGTTCGCGCTGGTGCAGCGGCGTATCGAATCGGCCCGCGTCTGGGGCAGCTATGTCGTGGCCCTCGCCGTCCTGGGCGCGGCGCTGTTCTACTGCGACGCGCTGATCACCCCGGCAATCTCGGTTTTGAGTGCGGTTGAGGGGCTCGAGGTGCTCAATCCCTCGGCAACCCGCTACGTGGTACCGATCACGTTGGTACTGATCGTGCTGCTGTTCTCGTTCCAGAGCCGCGGCACTGAGCGGGTGGGGCGGCTGTTCGGGCCCGTCATGCTGTCGTGGTTTACGGTGCTGGCGGTCAGCGGCGTGATCGCCATCGCGCATTACCCGGGCGTCCTGCGTGCGGTGGATCCGCGCTACGGCGTAATGATGATTGTTCGCCACCACGGCGTGGCGCTCGCGGTGCTCGGCGCAGTGTTCCTGACACTCACCGGTGGCGAGGCGCTCTATGCGGATATGGGGCATTTTGGCAAGGGACCGGTGCGCGCCGCATGGTTCACGGTGGTCTGGCCGGCGCTGATCCTGAACTATTTTGGTCAGGGCGCGCTGGTCCTGCAGGATCAGTCGGCTGTGCACAAGACGCTGTTCGCCATGCTGCCTGCAGTGCTGCTGCCGGCTTTCGTACTGCTGGCCACCGCGGCCACAATTATCGCCTCGCAGGCAACGATCTCTGGCGCCTTCTCGATGACCCGTCAGGCCATCCAGCTCGATCTGCTGCCGCGCCTGCGCATCCTGCAGACTTCGGCCCATGAGCACGGCCAGATCTATGTGCCGGTCGTCAATGCTGTGGTGTTCGTGGCAGTGTGCATCCTGGTGATCTCATTTGGCTCCTCTGACGCGCTTGGCAATGCCTACGGCGCCGCGGTCGCCGGCACGATGGGCATCACCACGGTGCTGGCCATCGTGCTCGCGCAGAGCAAGGTGAGCTGGAAGCCGTGGCTCATCGCATCGGTGTTTGGCCCGCTGCTGTTCGTCGATGTGGTGTACATCGTCAGCAACCTTACCAAGTTTGCGCAAGGGGCCTGGGTGCCGCTGTTGCTGGCGATGGTGCTGTTCAGTGTCTTCATGACCTGGCGTTTCGGCCGGCGCCTGCTGCGCACGGCGCTGCGCGCCATGGCCGTGCCACTCAAGAAACTGCCCGAGCTCACGGCCAAGGCAGTGCGCGTGCCCGGGACCGCAGTCTTCCTGGTCAGCGAGCCCAACTTCGTGCCGACGGCGCTGCTGCGCAACCTCGAGCACAATCACGTGCTGCATGAGCGCGTGATCTTCCTGAACATGGAATTCGTGCGCTCCCCGCGCCAGGATCCGGCCGATCGGGTGCGCATCGAGACACTGCTGCCCGACATCTATCTGGTGACCGCTCGCTTCGGGTTCATGGAGACGCCGGATGTCAGTGAGGCGCTGCGCCAGTGCCGGGCTCATAACCTCAAGCTCTTTGCCCAGGACTGCTCGTTCTTCCTCGGCTGGCATCTGGTCGCACCGCGCCCGCGCACCGGCTATGAGGGACTGCGACTGCGCAGTTTTGCCTGGATGCAGCGTAGCAGTACGCAGGCGGCCGAGTTCTTTCGCATGCCCGAGCACGGTGTGATGGTGCTGGCGACCCTGGTCGAGCTATGACGCGCCTCGCGCTGGTGGCGGCAGTGGCTACCAGCGGCGTCATCGGGCGCGGCACGGCGCTGCCCTGGCATCTGCCGGAGGATCTGCGCCGCTTCAAGGCACTGACGCTCGGCAAGCCCATCCTGATGGGGCGGCGCACGCTCGAATCTATCGGCCGGGCACTGCCCGGACGGCGCAACCTGGTGCTGACGCACGCAGCTGCACTGCCGGTGGCGGGGGTCGAGACCGTGACCTCAGTAGCCGAGGCGCTCGAGCGCTGTAGTGGCGATCCACAGCTGTGCGTAATCGGGGGGGCGCAGCTCTACCGGCTGACGCTCCCGCTGGCCAATGATCTTTATCTCACGCTCGTACACGGGGATATCGCCGGGGACACGTACTTTCCGGATCTGGATCTAAATCAATGGCGGGAAGTTGAGCGCTCGGAGTGGCCGGTCGATGAGCGCCACGCTTTTGCCATGAGCTTTGTGCATCTTGAGCGCCTGAGCACCTGAGCAGCTTATAGACCGGCGCGTGTCAGCAGCTGCGCGAGCTCGCTGGGATCTTCAGCCGCGCGTGGTCCGCGTGCCAGCAGGTCATCGAGGATGAGTTCCTGCAAGGCACCACGGCGCTGCGCCTCCGCATACGGGATCTCATCGTGAAACATCACCATCGAGTAGCGCGGAATGAAGCGATTCGGGAACAGCTGCTCGAGACGCAGCTCAAGTGCCCGGCGCGGTGGAAATTGCGGAGCCCGTACCCCCTCGCGCATCTCCTGGTAATTCTCGAGCGCCATCGCTGCGATCGCCGCGGTATTGGGTCGACGCGCCGCCTCGTAGGCAGTGAATGCCACACGCGGATCGGCATGCGCAGCGAGCAGCTCATCGAGCAACAGGCAGTCTTCAAAGCCGCAGTTGAGCCCCTGGCCATGGAATGGCAGGATCGCGTGCGCTGCATCGCCGATCAGCACACAGCCTCCGGCGCTCCAGGGCCGGCACTCGAGCGTCGACAGATGTCCCTGGGGGTGCGCCTCGAACTGCTGGCACAGCTGCGGCAGGAGCGGTGGAACGTCGGGAAATTCCCGCGCAAAAAAATCCGCCACGGCAGCGGAACTGGACAGCGCTGCAAAGCTTGGCTCACCGCTTCGCGGCAGAAACAGCGTGCCGGTAAAACTGCCATCCATATTGGGTAGGGCAATCAGCATAAAGCCGCCGCGTGGCCAAACATGCAGTGCGTGCGGTTCCAGCGCCCAGGTCCCCTCGCGGGGCTCGATCAGAAATTCTTTGTAATCATGCGCCAGGGGGTGCTCGCGTACCTCAAGGTGCCCGCGGCCTGCCAGCGCGGCGCGCACCGCTGAACCGGCGCCATCAGCACCGATCAGGAGCGGCGCGTCTACGGCGCGGGCAGCGCCGCCAGCATCCTGTAGCAGCAGCCGTCCGGCTGGCAGATCAAAGCCCACGCAGCGGGTACTAAAGGAGAACTCGATACCCTTGTAGGCCGCCGCCGCCTCGATCAGCGCGTTGTTCAGCAGCGCGCGGCTGATCGAGTAGATCACCTCCGAATCGCGGCTGCCGTAGGGCATGAATGTCTGTACGCCATCGGTGGCATGCAGCTGCCGACCTTCCATCATCACCATTTCAGGGATGATCCGCGACAGCGTATCCGCACGCTCGAGGGCCTTGAGGCCGCGCGCGGCCAGCGCGAGGTTGATGGAGCGGCCACGCTCGGGGTGGCTCAGTCGTGGATCAGCGCGGCGCTCGAAAATCTGCACTCGCCGTCCACGGCGGGCGAGCAAGATCGCAAGTAGCGTGCCCACAGGGCCTGCGCCGGCGATCGTGACCACATCGTGCGCTGCCCGGTCAGGGGGTGTCACGCAACGCCCCTGCAAGCGCCTGGCTGGCGCGCAGGACCTCAGCGAAGGTGTTGTAGAGCGGTACTGGTGCCATGCGCACAACGTTGGGTTCGCGCCAGTCGGCAATGATGCCGCGCCCGGCCAGGCTCGCAAAAATATGCCGCGCGCGCGCCGGATCCGCATTGAGGGCCACCGACAGCTGGCAGCCGCGCTGCGCCGGATCACTGGGTGTGAGGATCGTCACCGCTGTACCGCACAGCGTCTGCAAGCAGCGCTCGAGGAAACTCGTGAGCGCGAGCGATTTCGCGCGCAGGCGCCCCAGGCCGGCACTGCTGAACTCGGACAGCGCCGCGGCCAACGGCGCACAGGAGAAGATCGGCGGATTGCTCACTTGCCAGCCGGCCGCGCCGGCCGCCGCGAGAAACTCGCGCGGCATCTTAAAGCGCGTGGCGCGCTCGGTCCCCCACCAGCCAGCCAGACGCAGTTGCTGCGGGTTGTGCGCGTGACGCTGATGTACGAACGCGCCGCCGACCGCGCCGGGACCGGCATTGAGGTACTTGTAGCTGCACCAGGCCGCGAAATCCACACCCCACTGATGTAGCGCCAGTGGCAGATTGCCGATTGAATGCGCCAGATCTACGCCGAACACCGCCCCGGCGCGGCGCGTGGCGAGCGCGATGGCGAATAGATCGAACGCCTGCCCGGTGCGGTACTGGACGCCAGGCCAGAGCACCAGCGCCAGGTGCTCGCCCTCGCGCCGGATCGCCTCGAGGATATCTGCATCGTGCAGCACGGCTTCCCCGGGTCGTGGTGCCAGCTCGATCAGCGCCTGCGCCGGATCGATGCCATGCCACTGCAGCTGCGAAGAGACGATATGCCGATCGGAGGGAAAGGCCCCGGCCTCGATCAGGATCCGGCGCCGCACACCGGCGGGCCGATAGAAGCTGGCGAGTAACAGGTGCAGGTTGATACTGAGCGAGTTCATCGCCACCACCTCATCCGGCTGTGCGCCGCAGAGCAAGGCGAGCGGCTCGCGCAGCGGTTCGGCATAGTCGATCCACGGCGCGCGCCCCTGCTCGTGGCCGAGCACGCCGAGCTGCTCCCAGTCGGCCAGCGCCTCCTCGAGCCGGCCGCGCGCACTCTTGGGTGCCAGGCCCAGCGAGTGGCCGCACAGGTAGCACAGCGGCTGGCCATCCGCGCCCACTGGCAGTGCAAATTTCCCGCGGTACTCACGCAGCGGATCACTACGATCCGCGGCGGCGGCCTCGGCACTCAGTGCGGCCTCGCTCATGCGGCACTCGCTGCATACAGCAATGGCTGGGAGGGCAGGGCATCGCCTGCGATGCGCGGGACCTGCAGCCCAAGCAGCCAGGTACCATCGCTGATCACATCGGGTATGAAGGCCAGTTCAGTGATCGTGCACTGCGCGCGCGTGGCCTCGGCTAATGCCTGACTGCCGGATGGCAGACCGAAGAATATGCGGTGTGCGCTCAATCGACCCTCATCGTCGGCTCGATCCGCCGAAGGAACATCGAGTACCAGGTGCTCGATACCGCGCTCCACGAGAAATCTTGCGGCGGCTGGTGTCAGGTAGGGAGCGGGCTGCTGTTGATAGTCGCGGACGCACTTGTCGGGCCCGTTTGGCCGCGTGCGGATGATCAGTGCGCGAGGCGTGGGTGAGGCTTGCAGCGGCCAGCATTGCAGCAGGGCGGCCCGGCTGATCAGCCGATCGGCCGCCACCGCGGGGGGCTCGCACGGCTCAGCGCGGTTGGGCGCAGCGGGGGTGAGGGTTAGGAGCAGCGCCGGCAGCAAGCCGTGCGGCAGCGTATCGCACACGTCCGCTGGCTCGAGCGTCAGGTGCCCGACGCACTCGGTATGCGTACCATCGCAATGCGGCGTCAGGCTGAGCGTGCTGCAATTGCAGCTCGCTCCGCGGCTCACCGCGCCGCAAAAGGCGCCTGATTGCAGCGGCGTTGCTCGCGCCGGCGGCGCGCCGAAGCAGCTCGGCTGTGCGGCGCCGGGTCGCAACGGTATGGCCAGCCGATGGGGCCGCGCCAGATCCACATTCCAGCGTGCGCCGGCGATTTCGACGCAGGCGCTCTGGCTGGGCTCACTGTTGGGCATGCGCATTGGCCTGCGGCTGCGCCGGAGGCTCGAGCACCGAATGGCAACGTTTGCAGGTACGCAGGCTGAGGCTCGCCCAGAAGCGCTGGAAGACCGGTGGCAACTGCGTCTCGATGTCTGTGAGCGGGAAGAACTCTTCATACAGCAGGTGCGAGCACTTCTCGCAGTACCACTGGAGACCATCGAGCTCGCCCGGGCGCCGCCGGCGCTCGATCACCAGGCCCACGCTGGCTGCCGGTCGTTGCGGGGAGTGCGGCACCTTGGGGGGCAGCAGCAGAATCTCGCCGGCCCGGATCGGGACGCGCCGGCGGCTGCCCGCCTCCATGACCTCCAGGTGCATGTCGCCCTCGAGCTGGTAAAAGAACTCCTCAGCCGGATCGACGTGGAAGTCCGCGCGTGCATTGGGACCGCCGACCACCATGATGATGAATTCGGTATCGTGGAAGACAAGCTTGTTGCCCACCGGTGGTTTGAGCAGGTGGCGGTGCTCGTCGATCCAGCGCTGAAAGTTCAAACTTTGAAGTGTGCCCATGTCGATAAATCCAGACACTTAGTAACATGCCAACTGTTGAGCGTATGGTACGCACAACCGGGCCCGACCCGCGAATGAATCGACCGCCAAGGATCACACCGTGAAACCCTTCCCAGCCCAGACTGCACCGCGTTCCGGGTTAGTTTGGTCGGCCCTGCCACTCATGCTACTGCTCGGAGGCTGTTCGCATATAGCAGGCTGGTGGCCGTGGCACCATAAGAGCCCGGCAGCGCCAGAGTCGGTCACTGTGCTGGTACCAGCTCCCGTGGGCGATGCCACTCCGATTCCGGTGTCCGAGTTCTGGGATGGCAATGCCCTGCGCGTGGAGCTTGGCGCACTGAGCGGTTCCGGGAGCCTGCAGTTCACGCGCGCCCCGCGCCAGGCGTGGCCGGTACGTTTGGAGTTTCGGGTATTACCGGGTACCGCGCGCCAGCTCGAAGTCAGTGGCGCCCAGCGTGTGGTGTTCGCGATTCCGGCCAGCGGCGCGCCGATCACTTTCACCCTGCCGCCCGGGGCTTATACGCCCACGACCAAGACCATGACCGTGTCTTGGGAGCCCTGAGCCTCCTCCGAAGCCTCGCAGCCGCTACTCCTCTAGCGGCACATGCGTGCCCGAGGCCACCTGCACCGGCAGTGCCTCGGGCTCATCCAGATTAACCGCAGTCAGCGCGCCACCCCAGACGCACCCGGTATCGAGGCCCAGCAGACCCGGGGCCTGAAACAAGCCGAGCGCGGACCAATGCCCGAAAATCACGCGCACCGCGGCACTCTGGCGCTGCGGTACTGTGAACCAGGGCATCCACGGCTCGCTGGTTTTGCCAGGCGCCCCTTTGCGCTTCAGATCAACCCGCCCTTCGGCCGTGCAGAAGCGCAGGCGCGTGCAGGCATTCAGGATCAGGCGCCAGCGCTCCATGCCCGTGAGCCTGGCATCCCATAGATCGGGCTGGTCACCATACATATGCGTGAGCAGCGCCACCGGTGCGCGCCTTAGCTCGGCGCAAAGTTCCGCCGCCAAGGCCGCTGCAACCGCTGCGCTCCACTGGGGCAGCAGGCCGGCGTGCACCAGCAGATCGCCGCGCGCCGGCTCGTAGTGAACCAGCGGCAGCTCGAGCAGCCAGCCCAATAGCTTTTCGCGATCCGGCGCCGCCAGCACGTCATCAAGCGTATCCGAGCGACGCGGAGTACGAGCGGGCACCAGCGCGATGGCCAGTAGGTGCAGATCATGATTGCCGAGGACGACGCGCGCATTCTCGCGCAGCTCGTGTACCCGGCGCAGCGTGGCGAGTGAGGCCGGTCCACGGTTGACCAGATCGCCGGTGAACCAGAGTTCATCACGATCGCTTCGAAATTGGATGCGGGTGAGCAGTGTGTCGAGCTCGCTGCAGCAGCCCTGCAGATCCCCTATGCCCCAGCGGGCCATGGCGGTGGCGCGGCCTAGTGCAGAACGCCCGGCATGGCGAGCCGGAACGCTGGAATGGGCGCCTCGAAGCGCTCGCCGTCATCACCGAGCATGTGATAGCTGCCCTGCATCGCGCCCACTGGCGTTTCGAGCACGGTACCACTTGAGTAGCGAAAGCCCTGGCCGGGCTTAAGGTGCGGCTGCTCCCCGACCACACCCTCGCCGCGCACTTCCTGAGTGCGGCCGTTCGAGTCGGTGATGATCCAGTGGCGCGAGACCAGACGGGCCGGTACGTCACCATCATTGCGAACCGTAACGGTATAAGCGAAGACGAAACGCTGCTCGCGAGGCTCGGATTGTTCCTCGAGATAGGAAGTTTCGACCTCAACGTTGATCAGGTGGCGCGGATGGTTCATGGTGGGATGCTCGGGAGTCTAGCGGACCCGGACCGCCAGCACGTCGCAAGGTGCACCGTGCAGCACCGTATCTTCGACCAAGTTGACCAGGATAGACAGTCCATGGCGTTCGCGGCTGCCCAGCAGGATCAGATCGGCATGGCTTTCGCGTGCCAGGCGCAGGACCTCGGTCTTTACATTGCCGGTGGCGACCCGACAGCACTGTTCGTCCAGGCCCACGGTGCGGGCCAGGGCCCGAATCTGTTCCTGTGCGCGACTGATCAGCTGGTCATCGACCTGCATGACTGGCACCAGTGCATCACTCATCGGCTCGATCGGCACGAATTCGACCACGTGCAACAAGGTCAGAGCCGCCTGCCACTGCCTGGCCAGCTCTGCGGCCTTGGCAACTACGGCGCCACTCTGCTCGTTCAGGTCGACGGCCGTCAGAATGCGCTGGTAATCGGCCATGCGAGGCAACCCACCTACCGAAAGGAGCAGCTAGTGAAGCACAGCCGCTGCGGCCAGCGCCAGCGCCCCGAATTGCGCTGTCGTCAGGGTTTCGGCACGGGCGCCCGGATCAATTCCCGCGGCGCGGATCTGCTCGGCGTTAAGTAAGGAAGCGAGCGCATTGCGCAAAGTCTTGCGCCGCTGCCCGAAGGCTGCCGCTACCACCGCTGCGAAGGCTGGATGCTGCGCCCAGGCGGGCGGCGCTGGGCGGACCTCCATTCGTACCAGGGCGGACCAGACCTTGGGGGCCGGGCGGAAAGCGCCGGGACCCACCTCCAGGAGCGAGCTGGCCTGCACGAACGGGGCCAGCATTACGCCGAGCCGCCCATACTCGCCGCCACCGGGCGCGGCTACAATGCGCTCGACGACCTCCCGCTGCAGCAGGAAATGCATGTCAGTAATGTGCTCGCGGAAGCTCAGCAGTCGGAACAGCAGTGGCGTTGAGATGTTGTAGGGCAGGTTGCCCACTATGCGCAGCGCGCCCCCGCGACTGCGCGCCAGAGCGCCCCAGTCGAAGTCGAGTGCATCGGCTTCGTGGACGCTCACGCGCTCCTTGAGCTTGGCGTCGGCACGTAGTGCCGTGGCCAGGTCCCGGTCGATCTCCACCACATCCAGCTTGCCGGCCTCATCCACCAGTGGGCGTGTAAGTGCGCCTTGACCGGGGCCGATTTCAACCAGGTGCTCGCCTGGCCGCGGTCGGATCAGGCGCACGATGCGCTCGAGAACGGCAGGATCGTGCAGGAAATGCTGGCCGAAGCGCTTGCGTGCGCGCATCAGCGCGACTGCGCGGTCATCTGTGCGGCCAGGCGCACGGCTGCGCGCAGGCTCCCCGGGTCGGCCCGACCGCTGCCGGCCAGATCGAGTGCGGTCCCATGATCCACCGATGTGCGTACGATCGGGAGGCCGAGCGTGACGTTTACCGCTTCACCAAAACCGGCGTATTTGAGCACGGGGAGACCCTGGTCATGGAACATGGCGAGTACCGCATCAACACCTTCAAGATGTCGCGGCACGAACAGTGTGTCGGCCGGGTAAGGCCCGCTGACGTGCATGCCGCGCGCGCGCGCGGACTCGATGGCCGGCGCAATCAGGCGAATCTCCTCATCCCCCAAATGCCCACCCTCGCCGGCATGCGGATTCAGGCCGCAAACGGCGAGGTGCGGCTGCGCGATGCCCCAGAAGCGCTGCAAGGACTCGTTGAGAATTGAGAGGATCCGTACGAGGTCGGTCTGGTGGAGGGCCGCGCTGACCTCGCGCAGCGGCAGATGGATTGTCGCCAGAGCCACGCGCAACGTGCCGGCCACCAGCAGCATCACAGGTAAATCGCAACCACAGCGCGCAGCAAGATACTCGGTATGGCCTGTGAAGGGCACGCCCGCATCATTGATGATGCTCTTTTGTACTGGTGCCGTGACCATGCCGGCAAACTCGCCGCTGCGGCAGCCATCGACGGCCCGATCCAGCAGCTGCAGCACCTGGCGCGCGTTACCTGCGCGCAGTTCACCGGCGCGTACCGGTTCCGGCAGCGGAATGTGCAGCACGCTGAGGGCCCCCGCCTCGCAGCTCACGGGCGTCCCGCGGCGATAGTCGCGCAAACGCACCGCCAACTTCAGCTGTCGAGCACGATCCTCAAGCAGATTACCGTCGGCGAGGCATACCAGTGCTTCGGCGCGCGCGGCACTGGCCAGCTGCAGGCACAGATCCGGTCCGATGCCCGCCGGCTCACCGCTGGTGAGTGCCAGCGGCAGGAGCGGTGGGGAGTTCGCGGGCATGAGTCTTCAGGGCAAAGGCGCTGGCGGCGACCAGGCCTTCGGCTACAGCCGGGTCTCCACATAGGCCTCATCACGGATCTGCCGCAGCCAGATCTCGGTCGCCTCATCCACGCGGCTGTCGCGCAGCTGCTCGAAGGCTTTCTCGCGCACTGCTGACTCGGTGTTATCGAAGTCACGACTCCCCAGCATCTGGATGATGTGCCAGCCAAAGTGTGATTTGACGGGTTCGCTGATCTCATCGACCCTGAGTTTCCCGGCAGCCGCTGCGAAATCCGGATCGTAGACTTCCAGCTTGGCCCAGCCCAGATCCCCGCCGTTGATCGCTGAGGCGGTGTCCTCGGAGCTTGCCTTGGCCACCACGCCGAAGGCCTCGCCGTTGAGGATCCGCGTGCGCATGGTCAGGAGCTTCTGCTGAATCGTGGCATCGTCCTCAAGCTCATTGGTCTTGAGCAGGATGTGGCGCAGATGCACCTGCTGAATGATATGCGGCCCGTCGCTTGAACGCAGATCATTGAGCCGCACCAGGTGATAACCGCTGGAGGTCTGCAGCAGGTCGCTGACCTGGCCAGGCTTCATGCGCGCGACGACGTCGGCAAGGAAGGTGGGCAGCTGCGGGCCCTTGCGCCAGCCGAGCGCGCCCCCCTCAAGTGCCGTCTGGCTGTCCGAGTAGGTAACCGCCAGCTGGTTGAACGGTTCGCCCTTGTTGGCACGAGCAAGCACGTCGAGCGCCTTCTGGTGCGCCTTCTCCTGCTGCTCGGGCGTGGCATCCTGGGCGACGGCGATCAGGATGTGGGAAACGTTGTACTCGTTGTCCGCGGTCGCCGTGTGTTTCTGCACGGCGAGGAATTCATCGAGTTCGCGCGGCGAGATATTGATGCGCTGGATCACATCACGTGCGCGCAGCATCTCGCGCTGGATTTCACGGCGCAGGCTATTGCGGTAGTCGGCATAAACAAAGCCCTGCTCGGCAAGCTTTTCGGGCAGATGCGCCAGGTCGACCTTGTTACGCCTGGCAATATCCTCCAGAGCTGCATTGACCTGCTCATCAGTCACGTGGATGCCGGCACGGTCGGCACGCTGGGCCTGGATCTCCTCAAGCACCAGGCGATCGAGCACCTGCTCTCGCAGCACATCGGAACTGGGCAGCTGGACCTTCTCGTTGCGCAGGCGCGTGGAAACCTCGTTCGTCTCGGTCTCCAGTTCGCTCTCGAGCACCACGCCGTCGTTGACGACAGCGACGACGCGATCCATAGGTTCGCCATGGGTCGCCGCGGCGCGTGAGGGCGGCAGAGGTACGGGCGCAGTGGTGGCCGGCGCGGCCGCCAGGATCAAGGTACTGGCCAGGGAAGCTACGGCCAACAGCAGGCCCGAATAGGTACGCAACATCAAGATTCCTTTTTCACTCAACGGCTTGGGGTATCCGCCGAGTATCCCTGAATCTCGGACTTCAGGAAAGTGTCGGTACCGGATCCGACACTTGAGAGCCCGTTGAGTTCCAGCTGCAGGAACACACCGGTGTCGCTGGCGCCCTCGCGCGTCGTCAGGGCCCGGCGCACGACGACCCGCAGCCCCCAGCAGCTGCCATGGTACTGCGCGCCAAGGAAATTCTCGGTCGCTTCGTGGTCCATCAGTGAGTAGACACTGCGCCCATAGAGCTCCCAGTGGGCGCCGACCGGCCAGGCTCCGGAGGCCTCGACCTGCTCGAATAGCCCGGCATCGAATCGGTATCCCAGATTGATGACCTGGCCGCCATTGGCGCGATACTGGAGGCTCAAGATGCTGCGGTCGGTCTGCTCCGGACGTGGATCCCAGGCCAGATCGTAGTGCAGGCTCCAATTGCGGTAGGCGGTCAGATCCACGTCCGCGACAATGTCCGAACGCCGGCCCGGGATGAGCTCGGTCACGAGCGGCAGCACGGGCACCGAGCCCGGCTGCATCTGCTCGGGCAAACCAACATGCGGGGTCGACAGATCAAAGCGCTCACCGAAAGTAGCGCTCAGTACCCGCTGGCCAGTGGCATTCTGGAAGCCCTGGGTGGTCAGCGCGAGTGTCACGTCGTTCGCATCGCCGATCCGATCGAGCCCGACATAGCGGTTAGGCCGAAACAGCGAGACGATGTTCGCATCCGGCAGGCCGGTGTCGAAAATCGGCAGGTCGCTCTGATCGCGATATGGGATGTAAACGTAGTAGAGCCGCGGCTGCAGTGTCACGAGATAGCCATTGGGCGTGGTTGCGGCGCGCTCAAACTCCAGGCCCGTATCGAGGCTGGCCAGCGGCAGATTACGGGTCGGGCTGGTGCTCTGCCCGGCCGCAACATCCTCGAGACGGTAGGCGGTGAAATCCCAGGCCAGGTTCGGGCGCACATAATAGCCCGGACCCGTCAGATCCCATGCAAGGGTCGGCATCGCATCAGCGCGCCAGCCATTCACAGCATCGCCCCGTGTGAAGTCGACCAGCTCGCTCGTGATCCCGGCCTTCAAACCACCGGGCGCCGGCAGCGCTGCGCTGGCATCGATGCGGGGGGTCTGCGCATAGGGGCGGTCATAGGGCTCGTTGACGATCAGCTCCTGATCGAGCGTTTGATAGTCCAGCAACATGGCGCGCACGTTCCACACATCGTCGCGGTATTGGGCATCGAGCTCCCGACCCAGGAACACCGTACTGCTTTGCGAGGTGCTCTGCGAGAAATGCTCGAAGTACGCCGTGTCGCTGACATTCTCGGCCTGCACGTGCAGTCGCCAATTGTCCGGGAGTAGATAGACGTCGGTCAGGTTCTCGTAACTGCGATCGTAGTGGACCGTGTGATCATCGGGCAGGTAATCAATGTGCAGCGTCCCGTCGGTCGCATGGGTGAGCAGGCGGTAGTCGCTGTCGATGCCGACGCCCCGTGAGCTGTAGATCGTGGGTGCCAGGGTCAGGTCCTGGTTGGTCGCGATATTCCAGTACCAGGGCGCCGAGACGATCAGCCCGCTGCCGCTCGCGGTGCCGATGCTCGGATAGAGCAGGCCGCTCTGGCGTGCATCGCTCATCGGGAAGGAAATGTAGGGCAAGTAAAGGATCGGTATGCCCTTGAAATCCACGACGGCGCTGTGCGCTGCGCCGCGCGCTACGTTGGTGTCCAGGTCAATGCGGTGCGCGCGGATATTCCAGTCGCTCACGCCGGCCGGGCAGGTGGTGTAAGCGACCTTATCGAGTTCGATGATGCCCGGCTGGGTGGTGCGAATCAGCGAGGCATCGCCCCGGCCTGGCATGCGGATCAGCTCAAAGTGCGCATCGGCCAGTTCCGCGCCGGCATCGCTGTAGCTGCCGGAAGTACCCCGCATGCGCAGGTTCAGGTCCTGGTAGCTGACTTTGCCTATAAGCTGAATGCGGTTGGGGTTCGTATACAGGTTGGCCTGATCGGCCCCGATCTGCCGATCGCCCATCTTCAGCACGACGTTGCCGTAGAGGATGCCCTGCCCATGCGCCACATCGCCGCTGCCGGAATCTGCCCGGTACTGCAACGTGCCGCTGGTCAGGCTTGGCAGTGGCGGAATGGTGTTGTTGCCGTACGCGGGAGCGGCCGCGATTCGCAACGGTGCCCCATCGCAAAGCGATGGCTCGGCGTGGGCGGACCCGCAACAGGCCAGCAATACACCGATGCCCGCCGTAGCGCGCCGAAGCGAGAAGTCAATCATGCGTCTGGTCATTATAATCAGTTTGCGCCGGCAGCGGCCCGAACAGCTGCCGAACGCAGCGGACTGACTCCTTATCAGGACACTTAATGAAAACGAACTGCGGCCTTCGATGACAGACACCGATCAGCGAATCGATGTGATCCGTGCGTGGCTCGCCGGTCCCGTGGGCTGCTCCGTGGTGCGCTTCGAGCCGGCCTCGGCCGATGCCAGCTTCCGGCGCTACTTCCGCATCTGGCGTGCCGATGGGGGGACGCGCATCGTCATGGACGCGCCACCGGACAAGGAAGACACCGGGCCGTACTGCCGCATCACGCGGATACTAGCCGACTGCGGCGTGCACGTGCCCATGATCGAGGCCGCCGACAGCAAGCTGGGTTTGCTGCTGCTCGAGGATCTGGGCTCGACGCCACTGCTCTCGCAACTACAGGCCGGTGGGTCCGTCGATTCCCTTTACGCCGATGCGCTGGACTCGCTGGCAAGAATCCAGTTGCGCGGTCATGCCGCACTGGCGAGGTTGCCGTCCTACGATGCGCCGACCCTCGCACGTGAGATGCAGTTGCTGCCCGAATGGTTTTGCGTGCGCCATCTGCGCCTCGAGCTGAGCGCGGCAGAGCGGGAGTTGCTGCATTCGAGCTTCGCATTCCTGATTCGCGAGGCCCTGTCGCAACCGCTGGTACTGGTGCATCGCGATTATCACTCGCGCAACCTGATGATCACGCCGGAGCGCTCGCCGGGCATTATTGATTTCCAGGACGCGGTCGGCGGCCCGCTCGGCTATGACCTGGTCTCGCTTCTCAAGGACTGCTACATCGCCTGGCCGCGGGCGCGTGTGCTCGGCTGGCTCGAGCAGTACCGGCAGCGGCTCCTTGGCGAAGGCTACAGTGCCGCGGCCGATGCTGACAGGCTCCTGCGCGGGTTTGATCTGATTGGCGTGCAGCGTCATATCAAAGTGCTCGGGATTTTTGCGCGGCTCTGGTACCGCGACGGCAAACGCGGCTATCTGGCTGACCTGCCGCGTGTGCTCGCGTATGTGCGTGAAGCAGCGGCTTTGTATGTGGAGCTCGCACCTTTAAATGACTGGCTCGAGCAGCGTGTGGTTCCGGCATTGCCAAGCGCCAACGAGCGCGAGCTCGGTGGGAGCGTGGTATGAAGGCCATGCTGCTGGCCGCGGGCCGCGGCGAACGATTGCGGCCGTTGACCGATAAGCATCCTAAGCCGCTGCTGCCTGTGCGCGGCAAGCCGCTGATCATCTGGCATCTGGAGGCGCTGGCACGTGCCGGAGTGAGCGAGGTGGTTATCAACCTGTCCTGGCTCGGGGAGCAGATCCGCGCGCGGCTCGGCACCGGATCAGACTGGGGCCTGCAGATCCAATACAGCGAAGAGGGGCCGGAACCGCTCGAAACCGGCGGTGGCATTTTCCGGGCGCTGCCGCTGTTGGGCCCGGCGCCGTTCCTGCTCGTCAATGGCGATGTGTTTACCGGCTACGATCTGGGGCGGCTGGTGCCCGAGCCCGGCATGCAGGCGCACCTGGTCCTCGTGCCCAATCCGCCGCATCACCCCGAAGGTGATTTCGCACTCGACCAGGGGCTGGTCACACTCAAGGGTAAGCCGCGCTACACCTATGCCGGCATTGGCTTGTACACGCCCAAGCTTTTTGCAGGCTGTCGTGACGGCAAATTCCCATTACTGCCGCTGTTGCACCGGGCCATCGCTGCCGGTCAGCTGCGCGGCGAACTCTACAGCGGGCCCTGGGCCGATGTGGGCAGTCCTGAACGGCTGGCGATGCTCAATGGGCCAGCGCTCGAGGATTAAGTGCCGCAGCTGGACTTTCGGGGCGCCCATCCCGCACGATGACCGCCTCGGCGGCCCAGCCGCCTGTTCCGTTGGAACCCCTTTAGACTATTGTTGCCATGTCTCAGATCAAAGGCATTCCCATTGTTCCCGACGGCGCGCCCCGTAGTGGCGAGAAGTACCTGACGCCCCAGGGGTTCAGCGCGATCCGCGATGGCATCAAGGGCGGCAGCGCCCAGGATCAGCGCGGGCTCGGCGGCAAGCCGCGCTGGCTGCGGGCGCCACTGGCGATTGGCGCGGGCTACGAATTCGTGCGCGGCACCGTGCGTGAGCACCGGCTCGCGACGGTGTGCGAGGAAGCACATTGCCCCAACATTGGCGAGTGCTGGAACGCCGGCACCGCCACAATCATGCTGATGGGCGCCGTGTGCACGCGCGCCTGCCGCTTCTGTGCGGTCGATACCGGCAACCCGCATGGCTGGCTCGATGCCGAGGAGCCGGCCAATGTTGCCGACAGCATCGCGTTGATGAAGCTGCGTTACGTCGTGCTCACCTCAGTGAATCGCGATGATCTGCCCGATGGCGGTGCAGCGCACTACGCGGCCTGCATCCGCGCGATCAAAGTGCGCACGCCTGCGACCGCGGTCGAGGCGCTGACGCCGGATTTCCAGGGGAACCTTGCAGCGGTCGAAGAGGTGGTGGACTCGGGACTGCAGGTGTTCGCCCAGAACATCGAGACGGTGCGGCGCCTGACCCATCCGGTGCGTGACCCGCGCGCGGGCTACGAGCAGACGCTCGCGGTGCTGAGGCATGCGCGCCAGTGGCGCTCCGATATTCTGGTCAAGAGCAGCCTGATGCTGGGTCTTGGCGAGCGTGAAGATGAACTGCTCGAATGCATGCGTGATCTGCGCAGTGCCGGTGTCGATTTGCTGACGCTGGGTCAATATCTGCGTCCCACCCGCAATCATCTGGCCGTGGAGCGGTTCGTTACGCCGGAGGAGTTCGATCAGTATCGCCAGCAGGGCCTGGCGCTCGGATTCCGCGAGGTGGTGGCCGGTCCCCTGGTGCGCTCCAGTTACCGCGCCGAACAGGCCCTGGCTGGCAACAATGTCGGCCTGCCGGGGGCCAGCGCTGGATCGCGGTGAATCCGCCGCTTATCCGCTGGCTCGGGCGCGTGGCCTACGAGCCGACCTGGCGCGCGATGCAGCAGTTCACTGAGCAGCGCGGCGCCAAGACCGCCGATGAGATCTGGCTGTTGGAGCATGAACCGGTCTTTACACTCGGCATGAATGCCGATCCCTCGCACGTGCTGGCCGCTGGCGAGATCCCGGTAATCCAGATTGATCGGGGCGGCCAGGTGACCTACCACGGTCCCGGGCAGCTGGTGATCTATCCGCTGATTGACGTGCGCCGCTCGGGTCTGGGCGTGCGCAGCCTCGTCACGGCGCTGGAGCGCGCGGTTATCGACTATGCGGCCGGCTTTGGCATCAGCGCCGAATGTCGCGCCGATGCGCCGGGTGTGTATGTGGATGGGCGCAAGCTGGCCAGCGTGGGGCTGCGTATTCGCCGCGGTGGCAGCTACCACGGTCTGGCGCTGAATGTCGATATGGATCTTGGGCCCTTCGCGCGCATCAACCCGTGCGGTTACGCCGGCCTGCAGATGACGCAGCTAGCTACACTGGGTGGCCCGCACGCCGTCGAGCAGGTCGGCCGTGAGATCGCACCGCTCCTCCAGCGACACTTGCAGAGCGCATCGAAGGCAGCCTAGACGCGCCGCCGGCGCTACAACACCAACAGTACGGACTCCACGCTCTTGAGCTCGGCGAACAGTGCGGCGATCTGTTCGGCGTGCAGCGCGCGGATGATGTAGGTCACGCCGACAAAGTTCTGCTGGGCGCTCGGCCGCTCACTGATGCGGCTCTCATCCAGATCCGGCGCGTGGCGGCGCACGATCACATCGAGCTGCTCGCGCAAGCCGGGTTCCAGGCGGGCCATCACCTTGATTGGGTAGTCGCACGGGAAAACCAGAAGGGACCGCTGTTCCACGGCCGCAAGCGTAGCCGATTCGTCAGCTCAACGGCATGGGTGCTCGCCTTCGGGCCGATCTAAAGGCATGGTTTGCAACGATTTTGCGGCGCCCGCGGCTCCCCGACGCCGGTGCTTGACAAACAGCGAATGTGGTACGCTTACGAGCGATCGTCGACGTCGCGTTTCGTTGCATGCGCTCATCTGCGCATTTGAGCTCGAGCCGAATCGCCTGCGATCAGGTGACAGGATCTACGGTTCGACGGCTCGTGAGACTCCCTCTCCCTGACCTCGCTGGTGTTCCTGCCGTGTGGAGTGGTTCCGGCCTTCATTGGGACGTGTCCAGGAGCCGCTCGAGTAGATTGGAGAGTGTTATTCATGGCGAAGATTTATGTTGGCAATCTGCCCTTCAGCGCGAGCGAGGCGGACATCCGTACGCTGTTCTCGCAGCACGGTACGGTCGAGTCGGTGTCGTTGCCGACCGATCGAGAAACGGGCCGTCCGCGTGGGTTCGGGTTTGTAGAGATGAGCCAGGCTGATGCAGCACGAGCCATCCAGAGCCTGAACGGCTTCAACATGGGTGGCCGCCCGCTGCGCGTGAATGAAGCCCAGGACAAGCCGCGCACCGGCGGCGGTGGTCGTCCGGGCGGCGGCGGTGGTGGTTATCGCGGCGGCGGTGGCGGCGGTAGTGGCGGTGGCGGCGGCGGTGGCGGCGGTGGGGGCCGCTGGTAGGACCGCTGAAGCGGCTTCATTAAGTGAAGTGACCAGACAGAAGGGCCCGTCAAGAGCGGGCCCTTCTGCTTTCAGTGGCAGGGCGACAATAACTTAATCCCGCACTGCGGCTGCCGCGAGACCCCGGTGCAGAAAGTGGCGTAGTAGATCGATTCAGGAGCTTGCGTCAGCGTTCCGAAGATGTTGCAATCGCGCCGCTCGAAAGGGCGAGCTCATTCCAGAATGATTTAAAAACTACGGGTCAAGGGCAGTCGAGCAGGCGGGGTTGACCAACTCTCAGCAGGCTCTTGACTCTCGGGAGGGTGCAATGGCGTCTATCCGGCTGATTTTAGGTGTAGCGATTGCCGCTATTGCATTGGCAGCGTGTGGCTCGAATACGGGCTCAGCGGTGCCAAGCACCAGTACGACGCACGGCACGCTCGTGGTTAATCCGCCACTGCGGCTGCTCTCGGTAAGTAATGCCACGCTACAACAACAACTGGGTGCCTCGGCTTCCGGACAGCAGCTGCTCGGCCTGATCGCAGGGGTGCAGGCTGGGCTTCAGGCCATTCCCGGCTACGTGCCGAGCAACTGCGGCGTTGACGTTTACTACCTGAAGTTCCGGACGACAGGGGCTGCTGGTGAAGCGACCGAATCGAGCGGTGCGATGATGGTACCGACCGGTGCCGCGCCGGGCTGTTCGGGACCGCACCCAATTCTGCTTTATGCGCATGGGACCAACCCCAACAAGGCATTGAATATCGCCAATCTGGAAGATCCGACGAACACCGAAGGCGCGCTGATCGCGGCTATGTACGCCGCCCAGGGCTACATCGTGGTGGCGCCGAACTACGCCGGCTACGACATCTCCACGCTCGGCTACCATCCGTACGTGTTGGCCACGCAGCAATCGGGTGAAATGCTTGATGTGCTGGCAGCCGCGCGCACCGCGCTACCCAATACTCTGACGGCTGGTACCTCGGACAACGGAAGTCTCTACATTACTGGTTATTCCGAGGGCGGCTACGTGGCACTCGCTACAGCGCGCGCATTGGATCTGCAGGCCCCCGGCCAGTACACCGCGGTGGCGCCGATGTCCGGCCCGCATGCACTCGAGGCCTTCGTCGATTCGATCTTCCTGCTTGGCCAGGTCGGCGTCGACGATACGGTATTCGCGCCGTTCATTACGACCAGCTACAACAAGGCCTACGGCACCGCGATGACGCCGAACCCCGTGTTCCAGTTCACAGGCGCCCCCACGGACGCCTATGAACCCGCTTACGCCAGCGGTATCACGACGTTGCTGCCGAGCACGACTCCGATAGACACGATCATCGGCACCGGGCTGCTGCCGGAAACTGCCGTATTTTCTTTGACGCCCATTCCCGCGGCAGCGTTTCCGCAGCCGCCGCTGACAGCCATGCAGGCTGGCGAACTGGCACAGATCCTGACGCCGGGCAGCTTCGGCTACGCCGCCGATGGGACCAACCTGGTACAGAACAGCTTCCGCGCCAACTATGCGCTCGATGCGTTCACCAATATGGATGGCGTCATTTCACCCTACCTGACTGGTCAGCCGGCGCTACCGACTGTGGCCGCTGCGCCACCGTCGATAAACTTCCTGCGCTGGGGTCTGTACATGAACGATCTGCGTAACAACCCGACGCCATGGGTGCCCAGCGGGGCCACGTTGTTGTGCGGTGGCCAGAATGATCCGACAGTCTACTTCCTCAACAGCGAGGCAATGGCCGGCTACTGGGCGGATGTTGCCGGAAGCGTGCCTGCGAACTTCGCACTACTGAGCGTCGATACCAACCCCAATCCTCACTTGCAGAACTCCACCGCGGGCTCGGGACCGTTTGCAGCGCTGCAAAATGCCTTCACCGTGGAGTACAACGGCGATCTAGCGACCTATGGGTACGCGCAGGCGCAAGCGGACTATCACGGCACACTGGTGCCCCCGATATGCGCTGCGGCGGTATTCGAGTATTTCCTTGCACCCACGGTCTTCGGCGGACCCTGAAAGCAGTAAGAGGCTGAATATGAAGAACTCAAAAATCCTTGCCTGCTCTCTGGCGCTGCTGGGGTGCGTAGCATCGCTGGCCTGGGCGGATGACAGCGGTCCGCAGAACACGCTGCGTCTTGGCTACTACTTTATTTTCTTCAATTCATCGTCGACGCCGATCACTGGACCATTTGTACCTGCCGAGACGCCGCCGCTGGATATCAAGGCCGATAACGTCAATACACCCTACGTTGCCTACATCCGCAGGCTCTCGACGCACTGGGACGCGGAGCTGGCCTTCGGCCTGCCGCCTAAGACGGAGACCGAAGGCAAGGGACCGGCGACCCTAGGAGCCGTCCCCTACAACGGTGTGGTACTGGGCTCGGCCAGGTGGGTCGCCCCGACGGTGCTCATCGAGTATAAGTTCTTCCAGGATGATGCTCCGCTTCGCCCGTACGTTGGCGTCGGTGTGAACTACACCGCCTTCGAAGGCCGCCAGTCTTCAGCGGCCGGTGATGCCGTGGGCGGTGGTCCGACCTCGATCGACCAGACCGCCTCGATCGGGCCGGCGGGCACGGTGGGCCTGAAATACAGCTTCGCTCCGAACTGGAGCGTGATCGCCTCGGCCAACTACGCTTTGGTCAGGTCGGACGTCACGCTGACTACGGCTGGGGTGAATCGCACCACGCGTGTGACCTTTGATCCCTTCGCCGCCATCGTAGCGGTCGGCTACTCGTTCTAAGACTTGTTCCCACCAGCATCGCGGATGCGGTGCTGGTGGGTTTCCTAGACCCCGCGCTGCAGTGGTGCTGGCCGCGCTCCGGCGAGCAGCCGATAATCCCCAGCTCATCAGTCCGCCCGCACCTGCTTGGAATAGCTGTGGCTTGAGTCTTGAGGGGATCTGTAAATGCATCGAAGCCAACTGGCGGGATTCATCATCGATTGTCAGGGTGCGGAGGTTGGCGAGGCGGCCAGCTTCTGGTCCGCGGCACTGGGCATGACGCAGGTGGCAGCGACTGCAGGCGCACCGGCGAGTAAGTACCAAAAGCTTCGTGATGCGCACCTGGACTTGAGCATCGAGGTCCAGGCGGTGGACCACCCCAGCCGCGTGCATCTTGATATTGAAACCGATGACATTGAAGCTGAAGTGCGCCGCCTCGAAGCACTCGGAGCGAGACGTATTGCGGCAGTGAACACCTGGTGGGTGATGGAAGCCCCGACGGGACAGCGATTCTGTGTGGTGCGGGTGCAGACCTCCCACTTCGCCGAGCGCGCCCGGCAGTGGCCCTGAGCCGACGACAGTGGCCGATGGTCGTAGCCCTAGGCGCCGAGCAGCAGGTGGCAGCGATAGACTTCGTGCTTACCCCATGGCAACAGCGACCGGCAGTGAATGAGGGGAGTGGCGCCGTGATGATCCTCGAGCACCGAAGCCGTGACTGCCCTGCAGCCTGAGCCGCATCTGGACTACGCTGCGCACTGGGCCTTCGATCCGGGGATCGCCCATCTGAACCACGGCTCCTTCGGGGCTTGTCCGCGCGAAGTGCTGGCGCTGCAGGTAGAGCTGCGGGCACAGATGGAATGGGATGCCGGCGATTTTCTGTGGACCACATTGCCGCGGCGCCTTCAGGAAGCGCGCGGTGCGCTGGCAGAATTCCTCGGAGCCGCGGCGGAGGATCTGGCCTTCGTCACCAATGCGACCGTGGGAGTCAATGCGATCCTGCGCTCGCTGCATTTCCAGCCCGGCGATGAACTGTTGGTCACCTCGCACACTTATGCGGCCTGCCACAGGGCGGCTGACTACGTCGCGACGCGTACTGGTGCAACGCTGGTAACTGTGCGTCTGCCGTTCCCGGTAGCGAGCGAGCAGCAGCTTGTCGATGTGGTGCTCGCCGGCGTTACGCCACGCACGCGGCTCGCGTTGCTGGATCACATCACCAGTCCGACCGCGCTGATCCTGCCGATTGCGCGCCTGGTCGATGAGCTCAAGGCTCGCGGCATCGAGACGCTTGTCGATGGGGCGCACGGCCCCGGTATGGTGCCCATCAATCTGACGCGCCTGGGGGCTGCCTACTACACCGGCAATGCGCACAAATGGCTGTGTGCGCCCAAGGGATCAGCTTTCTTGCATGTGCGACGTGATCTGCAACCGCTCGTGCACCCCTGCGTCATCAGCCATGGCTACGGGCAGGGCTACCGGGCCGAGTTCGACTGGGTGGGCACCTGCGATCCGACACCCTGGTTGTGCATACCCAAGGCGCTTGAGTTCATGCAGGCACTGCTCCCGGGCGGTTGGCCTGCGATCATGGCGCGCAACCACGCTTTGGTGATTGAAGGCCGCACGCTTGTGAATGCGCGCCTGGGCCTGGCCGCCGCCGCCCCGGAATCAATGATTGGTGCGATCGCCGCAATCCCGCTGCCGCCGGCGGTGGCAGGCTCCCCGGCCGCGCGCCTCGAGGGCGATGCGCTCGGTGAGTGGTTTCGCGACCGGGGCGTGCGCAGCATGTTTCCGGTAGCGCCGGCCGCGGCCGTACGCCTCTCGGCGCAGCTCTACAATTACAAGGCCCAGTATCAGCGTCTCTGTGACCTGCTGCTTGAGGCGCTGCGCGGCTAGCCGCTGCCGCTGCTACCAGACGGCGCTCAGCAGCGCATAGACACGCTGCCATAAGGGTCCGGGCCGGCCGCTACCGACCTTAGCGCCATCCAGCCTGGTGACGGCCACCAATCCGCGGATTGCGGCGCTCAGCCAGATTTCATCGGCCGCACGCAGCTCGGCCTCAGTCACGGCGACGCTGCGGCACGCAATGCCATTCGCGCTCGCCAGTTCTTCGATAAATCTACGCGTCGTGCCTGGTAGCACCTGGTGGGTGCGCGGCGGCGTACGGATTTCCCCGTCTATAACCACGTGCACCGCCGAGGAACTGCCCTCGGTCAGGTAGCCCTCGCGCAGCAGGATGGCTTCAGCGGCGCCGGCCTCGATTGCTTCCTGGCGCAGCAGCACGTTGGCCAGCAACGCCACTGATTTGATATCGCACCGTGCCCAGCGCGTGTCCTGGAGCGTCACACAGCGCACGCCTTCAGCGAGCACCTCCGGTGGCGTCGGTGGCAACGGGGCGCAAAAGGCAAACACGGTTGGCTCCAGATCGGGGAGCGGCGCGTGATTGCGCCCGAATTCCGTGCCCCGGGAGACCTGCAGGTAGACATACAGGTCGCCGCCGCCGTTGGCGGCAATCAGTTCATTGACGAGTTCTGCCCAGCGCTCGGCTGAGTGCGGGTTGCGGATACGCAGCTCGCCCAGGCTTCGTATCAGCCGCGCGATGTTGGCGGTGAGGCGCGCTGCGCGCCCGTGACGCACCGCGGCCACTTCATACACCGCATCACCAAACAGGCAACTGCGATCAAGCGGGGAGATCCGTGCATCGCGCAGTGGCAGCAGCTGCCCGTTCAGGTGACAGATTGGCAGCGGTTCCGGCACGAGCGCCTCCTTCAGATTCCCAGTCGCAGGTCTAGAGCCACAGCGAAATGGTATCTACCATGCGCCGCCACAGACTTCCCTCGCCAACCGGGGTTAGCGCGTACATGGGTACCTTCGCGACCAGCTTATCGCCGACGCTGACCTGCAGCTCGCCGATGGAAGTGTGCGCATCCACCGGGGCGATCAGCGGCCGGCGGACGCTCGCCTGCGTCACCACCATGCCGCTCTCACCGCGCGGCACAGTCAGCTGCACATCGCTCGCGGGACCAACGGCCACGTAATCAGCCGTGCCCTTATAGATGCGCGGCTTGAGCACCGTGTCACCGGCCTTCTTCAGGCTTACGGTCTCAAAATTCGTGAAGCCAAAGTTCAGCAAGGCCTCGCTCGCATCCTCGCGCGCCTTGACGCTCGGTGAGCCCATGACGATGGAGACCAGGCGCATGTTCTGACGCTTGGCCGAGCTGATCAGGCAGTAGCCGGCAGCATCGGTGTGGCCGGTCTTCATGCCATCGACGCTCGGGTCGCGCTCGAGCAGACCGTTGCGGTTTTCCTGGCGGATATTGTTGTAGGTAAATTCCTTGAGCGAGTAGAGACCGTAGTACTGCGGGAAGTCGCGGATGATGGCGCGCGAGAGCGTGGCCAGATCCGTCGGTGTGGTGTAGTGCTGGGGCGAGGGCAGTCCCGTGCTGTCCTCGAAGTGCGAGCTGTTCAAGCCGAGGCGTTTGGCGTACTCGTTCATCATCTCAACGAATGCCGGCTCGGTGCCTCCGACGCGCTCGGCCAGCGCAATCGTCGCATCGTTTCCCGACTGTACGATCATGCCCTTGATCAGGGTGTCGACCGGCACACGTGTGCCGACCTGCACAAAGGTGCGCGAGCCCTCGGCGCGCCAGGCGTGCTCACTGATGAGAATCTGCTCATCCATTTTCAGTCGCCCCGAGCGCAGGGCATCAAACACCACGTAGGTCGTCATCAGTTTGGTCAGGCTTGCCGGCTCGAGCCGCTGGTCGGCATTGGAGCCGGCCAGAACCTGTCTCGTGACAAAATCCATCAGGACATAGGCCTTGGCATCGACCGCCGGCGGGTTGGGTACCGGCGCGGCGGCTAGTGCTGGCAGCGCGGGGAGGAAGGTGCTCAGGCACAGTGCGATCAGAACCCGTAACTTCATGGGCAATACTCTCCGAATGTCAGCGGCACGATCCAATCAACCGGCACGATGCCGGCGCGGCGGCAAGTGTAGCGCGAGCGGCGCTCACTCGGGTGCGAGGCGTGCCCCAGGGAAGCCCATGGCCGCAAGGCGCGCTATGAGTTGGTCGAATTCTTCCACGCTGCTCACCGGACCGACGCGCACGCGCTGTACGGTTTTACCGCCGCTGCTGGTGCTGCTCTGATAGACATGCCCGATGCCGGCGGCCTGCAGCCGCTGAACCACCCGGCCGGCATTGATCGGGTCGCCGTAGGCGCCGACCTGTACGTAGAGCGCGACCGTGCGCGGGCCGGGGGGCGAGGTCGCTGGTGAACTCGCCGGCGCGGCATTCCCCGTCATCGGCTCGGCCGGCGGCGCACCCGCTGCCGCTTGCGGGGGCGCCGCCGACTCAGGAGCCGCGGCAGCCGGAGCAGCTGCACTCGCTGGCGCGGCAGCCGCTGTCTGCGGCGCAGCCACATCGATCTCGGGCACCGCCGGGATGGGTGAGCCGAGCACGCCCACCGTGCGCAGCTCCACGAAAGCGGTGCCAGCGCGGATCATGTCGAGTTTGGCCGCGGCGGTATAGGAGAGATCAATGATGCGATTGGAGGCGAACGGGCCGCGATCATTGATCCGGACGACGATGCTTCGGCCGTTGCTCAGATTGGTGATGCGCGCGTAGCAGGGAAGCGGCAGCGTGCGGTGCGCCGCCGTCATCGCATACATGTCATAGGGTTCGCCGCTCGAAGTGCTCTTGCCGTGGAAGGTCGGGCCGTACCAGGAGGCCACGCCGCGTTCCACGAAGCCTTCGGAGGTAGGCAGTACCGTGTAGCGCTGGCCATTGACCTCGTAGAATGGCGGATTGCCGTGCAGGCTGCGTGGTTCATCACGAGGCACGGCATCTGGAATGCTGTCGATATCAAGCGCTGCCGGCGGCGTCACAGCGATCGGGGCGGGCGGCGCGGGCTGGGACGCAGGGCGCGGCGGTGGCAGACTCGCACAGCCGCCCAGCAGCACGGCGAGGGCGGCGGGCCAAAGGCCCCTCAAGGCGCGGCCTGCGCGTGGATACGTTCGACCAGTGCTTGGGCCAAGTCATTTACCGCCATCGCATACAGTGGACTGCGGTTATAGCGGGTAATGACATAGAAGTTATTGAAGCCGACGCGGTAGCTCATGCCACTCTGCAGCGGCGCGCCCAGCAGCACGCATGGGGTCTCATCCGGCAGGCTCGAGTCCACGTGCACGCCGCCGCGCGCGCGCACTGCACCTAGGGTCTCGCCTAAGCTCACCGAGCCTGATAGGAGCAGCTCCGCGGCTTCGCTGTACTGCGCCTCGGCCAGTACCGGCTCGCCATAGCGCCAGCCGTGCAGCTGCAGGTAGTTGGCAGTGCTGGCAAAGATATCGCCCCAGTCGCTCCACAGATTGCGCTGTGTCGAGTTGTCTTCGTTCACGGCGAAATGCCGGTAGCTTGAGGGCATGAACTGGGAAGCGCCCATGGCGCCTGCATAGGAACCGATCGCGGTCAGCGGGTCGATCTGCTCCTCATGCGTGAGCAATAGGAATTGCGCCAGTTCGGAGCGGAAGAATTCCGCGCGCGGCGGATAGTCGAAGGCGAGTGTCGCCAGCGCATCGAGCACCCGGTAATGCCCCATAGTGCGGCCGAAGTAGGTTTCCACGCCGACGATCGCCAGCACGTACTGCGGCTCAACATGCCAGCGCAGCGCTACCTGATCGAGCAGTTCGCGATGCTCGCGCCACAAGCGCACGCCCGCCTCGATGCGCTCGTTGGTCAGAAAGTGCGAGCGGTATTCCCACCAGGCCATGGTCTTCTCGGCCGGCTTGGACATCGCCTCGATAATCCGCGGTTGCGGTTCAGCCTGCGCCAGGGTGGCAGCGGCTGCGGCGCGATCAACCCCCTGCGCACTGAGCTCATCGAGAAAACGGCTGATTTCCGGGCGGCTCAGATCAAAATGGCTGCTGGTCGTCGCCGGCGCATCGGCGCCGCTGGCGGCAGCGGCAATTAGCGCGAACGCCATGGCTGCCCGCCGCAACAGCCGCCGCAGACGCTGCCTCATGAGCCCACCAGTTTGCGGTGCGAATGCAAGCCCATCAGGATGCCGAATCCGGCCAGTAAGGTCACGACCGACGTCCCGCCATAGCTCACCAGCGGCAGCGGGACGCCTACCACCGGTACCAGACCGCACACCATGCCGGCGTTGATGAATACATAGACGAAGAAGGTCAGCGCCAGGCACGAGGCCAGCAGGCGCGAGAAGGTGTCGCTGGTCTGGCTCGCCAGGTAGACCGAGCGCGAAACGATAAAAAGGTACATCAGCAACAGCACGACGGCGCCCAGCAGGCCAAATTCCTCGCCGATGACGGCGAAGATGAAATCGGTCGAGCGCTCGGGCAGGAAATCGAGCTGTGCCTGGCTGCCGTTCATCCAGCCTTTGCCAAACAGGCCGCCCGAGCCAATGGCGATCTGCGACTGATTGATGTGGTAACTGGCGCCCTGCGGATCGCTCTCCGGATTGAGGAAGGTGAGCAGTCGTTCGCGCTGATAATCGTGCAGGAAGCGCCACCCGACCAGGGCAGCGCCGACGCCCAGGGCGAACAGCAGCAGGATGACGCGCACCGGCAGGCCTGCCATCAGGATCAGCAGCGCGCCGCTGGCAAAGATCAGCAGCGCCGTGCCAAGGTCCGGCTGCATCGCCACCAGACCGGCGGGCAGCGCCACCAGGCCGGCCAGAATCAACAGCGCGCGCCAGTCTGGCGGCAGCGGACGATCATGCAGAAAGGCCGCAGCCAGCATGGGCACGGCAAGTTTCATGATCTCCGAGGGCTGGAAGCGGATCAGGCCCAGATCGAGCCAGCGCTGCGCTCCCTTGCCGACGTGGCCCATCACGACCACGACCAGCAGCAGCAGGATGCCGGCAAGGTAGAGCCACGGCGCGATGTTGCGCAGAAAATTCGGCGTGGTGCGCGCCAGGGCCAGCATCACAATGATCCCAAGGCCCACGCGAAACAGGGTCCTCAATATCGTCGGCAGATCCTGGCCCGAAGCGCTGAACTGCACGATCAGCGCATAGGTGACCACCAGGCCGAGTCCAACCAGCAACGGGCCATCGAGCTTCAGGGCGCCCAGCAACCGCGCGCTCGCCGAGAGTGTGCGCCGTGCCGCTGAACTCTGGACTTCCTCGCGAATCACGGTTTGCCACCTGCCGCCGGCGGATCCGGTTCCTTGTTCAGCAGGTAGGCATCCATCACCGCGCGGGCAATCGGCGCTGCGGCACTCGCGCCGAAGCCGCCATTCTCGACCAGCACTGCCACGGCGATCTTCGGATCTTCGGCTGGAGCGAACGCGATGAACCAGGCGTGGTCTTTGAGGCGCTCGGGTTCGTTTTGCGTCAGCTTGGCGCTGCGCGATACGGTGAAGACCTGTGCGGTGCCGGTCTTGCCGGCGATCGTGTAGGTTGCGCCCTTGCCGATAGCAGCAGCTGTGCCATACGAGGCGGCGCCTTCCATGCCGCTCAGAATGATGGCCCAGTCTGAGTCGGCAACGTTAGTGATATCGGGATTGGCGTTGGGAGCGAACGGTGTCGTCCGGCCCATGCTGTCCTGAAACCCCGTGACCAGCCGTGGGCGGTAGCTCTTGCCGCGCGTGCCGAGTACCGAGGCCACGTGCGCCAGCTGCAACGGCGTCACCTGCAGGTAGCCCTGGCCGATGCCGAAGTTGATGGTCTCGCCCGGGAACCACACCTGGTCAGCTGGGTTCTTGAAGTAGTGCTTTTTCCACTCTGGCGATGGCAGTAGGCCGGGCTTCTCGCCGCTGATGTCGATACCGGTGAGCGCCCCGTACCCAAATGGGGCCATGAACGCGGCAATCCGATCCACGCCCAGCTCGTGGGCGAGGCCATAGAAGTACACGTCGCAGGATCTTGCGATCGCGTGTACCAGATCCACGTTGCCGTGCCTTCCGGTCTTGCCCTCGCGGAACAGCAGCGCGCTGCCAGGCATGTGGTAGACACCGGCACAGAACTCTTCCTTGTCCGGATTGACGACCTTGTAGGTCAGGCCTGCGAGCGCGATGACCGGTTTGATCGTGGATCCGGAAGGATAGGTACCGCGCAGTGCACGGTTGAACAGCGGCTTGTCGATGTCATCATTGAGCGTGGCGAACTCATCACGGGTCAGGCCGCGCTCGAACAGGCTTGGATTGAAGCCCGGGTGGCTGACCAGCGCAATGACATCGCCATTGTGTGGATCCATGGCGACCACCGCGCCGCGATGGGTGCCAAGCCCAGTCTCGGCAGCCTGCTGGGTTGCTAGGTCGATGGCCAGCTGTAGGTTGGTGCCGGCGGTGGGCGCTTCGGATTTCAGATCCGGGGTGTAGGCGCCCTGGCGCTCGACCGAGCGGCCCTGGGCATTCACCAGCACTTCGCGATAGCCGTTGCGGCCATGCAGCTGGTTTTCGTAGGCGGCCTCGACGCCGAGTTTGCCGATCAGTGTCGTGCCCGCGTACTTGGCCCGATCGATCTTCTCCAGGTCCTCTTCACTGATAGCCGCCACATAGCCGAGCGCGTGCACCCCCAGTTGTCCATAGGGATAATGACGGGTCTGGCGAGTGTGCAGGTCCACTCCCTGAAACTCGAAGCGGTGGGCCGCAAAGCGCCCGATCTCTTCATCGGTCAGGCGCAGTCGGATCGGTACGCTGTCAAAGCCGCGATGCGCCAGGATCGTGCGCCTGACCTGGTTGACATCCTCCGGCGCAATCATGCCAAGGCCGACCAGCCGGTGGAGCGTGTCATCCAGGTCAGGTGTCTGCTCGCGGATCAGCTCGAGCTGGTAAGCAGGCTCATTGTCGACCAGCACCTTGCCGTTGCGATCCAGGATCAGGCCGCGGCTCGCTGGCACTGGCTCCAGACGTACGCGGTTGCCCTGCGAGGCTTCAAGGTAATAGTCGTGGCGGACAATCTGCAGGTAGACCAGCTTGCCAATCAGCGCCAGGCTCAACAGGCCCACGACCGTCATGGCCGCCACGGTGCGGCTGAGGAAGATGCGCTGCTCGTTCCAGAGATCCTTGATGCGTACCCGACTGTTCATGCGCGTCAGTAGCTGGCTATTGCGGGGTGTGGAAGCGTCCGAGGAACCCGACGATCACCGGCCAGATCAGGCCCCCGCTAACCGTGTGGATCCAGCGTGCCGGGCCGGTCGTAGGGTGGCCGCTCCAGCCATCGATCACCCACAGCAGGAATTCATAAACCACCAGCCCGGCAAATACAAAGATGGACTGCTCAAATAGCGGCTTGGCGCGCATCAGCAGGTGCAATCGGATGGCAAGGTAGGTTACGAAGGCGAGTGCCAGAGCATGTTCGCCCAGCAGCGAGCCCTCGAACACATCCAGCGCCAGGCCGCTGACGAACCCCAGCCCGATGCCCGCCGAGAATGGCGCCATCGTTGACCAGTAGAGCACCACCAGCACCAGGAAGGCGGGGCGCGCGATCGCGACCCAGTGCGGCAGCGGCACGAGCGTGAGAATCAGGCCCAACAGCGCCGTCAGCGCCACCAGGGCAAAGCTGCTGCGATTGCTCATCAGTCGTCCGCTTCCACCGGTGCCGGGTGCTTGGGGGACGGAGGCGGCGGCAGCGGTGCTATCGGCGGATTCGGTGCCGGCGCCGCCGGATGGGCCGGATCGAATTCGATCAGCATCACCTCGCGGGCGCGCTCCACCTGGGCCAGCGGCGCAGCGCGCACCTGTGCCAGCAGCTGGTTGGCCTCACGGCGCACGCCGATGATCTGGGCGACCGGATAGCCGGCCGGGAACACCCCACCGAGCCCGGAGCTGACCAGCAGGTCGCCACTCTTGACGTCGGAGTTCACGGCCAGGTCGCGCAGCAGCAGCTCCCCGGAGTTTCCCGAACCAATAGCGACGGTGCGCAGATTGTTGCGCACCACCTGCACCGAGATCGCGTGCTCAGGATCCGTGATCAGGATAACTTCGGAGCTGAAGGGCCCGATGCGGGCGACTTGTCCCAGGATGCCGTGATCATCGATCACCGCCTCATTGACGAACGCGCCATCGTGCTTGCCGCGGTTGATGACCAGGCGCTGGCGGAGCGGCGTGGTCTCGATGCTCACGACTTCGGCCAGCTGCCACTTCTTGACCAGCGGCGGCAGCGCCTGACGCAGATCGCGCAGCTGGGCGTTTTCCTGCTCCAGGGCAAGCTCGCGCATTGCGGCCAGCTCCAGTTCCCGCGTCCGCGCCTTGAGTGCCGCATTCTCCTCGCGCAGCGAGGAGCGGGTCTGGAACGCGGAGCTCATGCCATGCCACAGGGTCCCTGGGGAACTCACCAGCAGCTGGATCGGATAGGCGATAGCCTGCAGGCCGTAGCGCATGCGCTCGGAGAGCTGCCCGCGCTGATCAAAATACATGATCGTCAGGGCGAGGAGCGCGTAGCCGGTAAAGCGCAGGCCTGGGGAAGGGCCGCGGCCGTAGAGGGGCCGATTAACTGCTGTGCCAAATCCTGCCACGTCAGAGTGCCTGAAAAATGGGCTGCTGCTGCCCCGGTTTGCGCATCACCACCTGCCGTGACGGGCGCGCAGTGGCGACTGTGCGTGCCCCGTAGCTCACTCCAGTCCGAAGTGGCCCGGTCCCATCTGATCCATCAGCTCCAGGATCCGTCCCCCGCCCCGTGCCACACAGGTGAGCGGGTCCTCGGCCACCACGACCGGCAGCCCGGTCTCTTCCATCAGCAGCTTGTCGATATCGCGCAGCAGCGCGCCACCGCCGGTGAGCACAATGCCGCGCTCGGCTACATCGGCGCCGAGCTCGGGTGGGGTCTGCTCCAGTGCCTGCTTGACTGCACTGACGATACCCTGCAGCGGTTCCTGCAGGGCCTCGAGAATTTCGTTGCTGTTGAGTGTGAAGCTGCGCGGCACGCCTTCGGAGAGATTGCGGCCCTTCACCGACAATTCGCGCACCTGCTGGCCCGGGTAGGCGGAGCCGATTTCGATCTTGATGCGCTCGGCCGTGGCTTCGCCGATCAGGATGCCGTAGTTACGGCGCACGTAATTCATGATGGCATCATCGAAGCGGTCGCCGCCGATACGCGCCGAGTTTGCATACACGATGCCGTTGAGGGATAGCACGGCCACTTCGCTGGTGCCGCCACCGATATCGAGCACCATTGAGCCGCGCGCTTCCTGCACCGGCAGTCCGGCACCGACCGCCGCAGCCATCGGCTCGCTGACAATCGCCACGTTGCGCGCGCCGGCACCTTCGGCCGATTCGCGGATCGCGCGACGCTCGACCTGGGTCGAGCCAAAGGGCACGCACACCAGTACGCGCGGCGAGGGTTTGAGGAAGCGATTGCCGTGCACCTTGTTGATGAAGTACTGCAGCATCTTTTCGGTGTAGGTGAAGTCGGCGATCACGCCATCCTTCATCGGGCGCACCGCATTGATGTGACCCGGTGTGCGGCCGAGCATGCCCTTGGCCTCGGCGCCGACCGCGACAATGATCTTGCCACCACGACTTGGTTCGTCCTGAACGGCCACCACCGAGGGCTCGTTGAGGACAATGCCTTTGTCGCGAACGTAAATAAGCGTGTTCGCTGTTCCCAGATCGATCGACAAATCGCTGGAAAAGTAGCCGCGCAGGCGTTTGAACATGGAAGGAGCCGGACCTTTTTGGCAGGCGGAAAAACGTGCGCTAATCTAGCAACCGGGACGACATTGCACAAGGCGACGTGTATGATTTCACGCCCAATTTCCTGCGCCGGAAACCAGCAACAATGAGCCTGAATCGCAAAGACATCGAGAACGTTGCCCACCTGGCGCGATTGGCCTTGAGTGAGGAGGAAGTTCCCGTCTATGTGACGAGCCTCTCACGAATTATCGGACTGGTTGGCGATCTCGAGCGCGCCGACACCGCGAACGTCGAACCGATGTCACACCCGCTGCCGGGCCAGAGCCAGCGGCTGAGGCCCGATGTGGTCACAGAGACCGACCAGCACACGCTTTATCAGGCCAATGCTCCGCAGGTCCAGGCCGGGTTGTACCTTGTTCCACGGGTGATTGAGTAGCCCTGTATGCACTTGCAGACACTTTCGCAGATGGCCGACGGGCTGAAGGCTGGCCGCTATTCGGCCAGCGAGCTCACCCGGAGCCTGCTGGCGCGCGTCAGCGAGGCACAGCCGCGTCTGAACGCCTTCATCAGCATCGAGTCTGAGCGGGCACTCAGTGCCGCGGCTGAAGCCGATGCAGTGCGGGCGGCCGGCAAGGCCGGCCCGCTGACCGGCCTGCCGATCGCCCACAAGGACATCTTCTGCGCCGCCGGGTCGCGAACCACCTGCGGCTCGCGCATGCTGGCCAATTTCGTATCTCCGTACGACGCCACGGTGGTGGCGAAGCTCAGGCAGGCCGGCGTGGTCGTGCTGGGCAAGACCAATATGGATGAGTTCGCGATGGGCTCCTCCAATGAGACGAGCTACTTTGGCCCGGTGCACAATCCCTGGGATCTGGCGCGGGTGCCCGGCGGCTCCTCCGGTGGCTCGGCGGCGGCCGTGGCTGCCCGGCTGGTGCCCGCGGCGACCGCCACGGACACCGGCGGCTCGATCCGCCAGCCTGCTGCCCTGTGTGGCGTTACTGGCTTGAAGCCCACTTACGGCCGCGTATCCCGCTACGGCATGATCGCTTTTGCCTCGAGCCTCGATCAGGCCGGCGTGATCGCGACCGCTGCCGCGGACGTGGCGCTGCTGCTGGGAGCCATGGCCGGCTTTGATCCGCGCGACTCCACCAGCGTGGATCTGCCGGTACCGGACTACGTCGCGGGCCTGGAGCGACCGATCAAGGGCTTGAAGATCGGCTTGCTCAAGGAATTCTTCGATAAGGGCCTGGACCCGGCGATCGAGGCGCTGCTACGGACGGCGATTGGCCAGCTGAAGGCTGCCGGTGCTGAGTTCCGGGAAGTGAGTCTGCCCAATCTGCCCCTTTCCGTGCCCACCTATTACGTGGTGGCCCCCGCCGAGTGCTCCTCGAACCTGGCACGGTTCGATGGGGTTCGGTATGGCTATCGCTGCGAAAACCCGCGCGATCTGAAGGACTTATACGATCGCTCGCGCGGCGAGGGCTTTGGCGCCGAGGTCAAGCGGCGCATCATGACCGGCACCTACGTGCTGTCGGCCGGTTACTTCGATGCTTTTTACATCAAGGCCCAGAAGGTCCGCCAGCTCATCGCCCAGGACTTTGCACGAGCCTTTGGCGAGGTTGACCTGCTGCTCGGTCCAACCACGCCGACGCCGGCCTTTGAACTGGGAGCCAAGACCAGTGACCCGGTAACGATGTATCTGAATGACATCTATACGATCGGGGCGAACCTTGCCGGTCTGCCTGCGATCTCTGTGCCCTGTGGTTTCAGCGAAGGGTTGCCTGTCGGGCTGCAGCTGATCGGTCCGCACTTCTCTGAAGAGCGGCTGCTAAACGTGGCGCATTGCTACCAGCGTGATACCGACTGGCACGCCCAGATCCCGGAAGGGTGTCGCTGATGGATTGGGAAACCGTTATCGGGCTAGAGATCCATGCCCAGCTTGCAACGCGCTCGAAGATTTTCTCGGCAGCTTCGACGGCCTTTGGCGCCGCACCTAATGCCCAGGCAAGCCTGATCGATCTTGGCTACCCCGGCGTGTTGCCGGTGCTCAACGAACAGGCCGTACGCATGGCCGTGACGTTCGGTCTGGCCGTGAACGCGAGCATCGCGCGCCGCTCGGTGTTCGCACGCAAGAATTATTTTTACCCCGACCTGCCCAAAGGCTACCAGATCAGCCAGTACGAGCTGCCGATCGTTGCCGGTGGGTACATCGATATTGTGCTCGAGGATGGAGCCAGCAAGCGCATAGGCGTGACCCGCGCGCATCTGGAAGAGGACGCGGGCAAGTCACTCCACGAGGGCCTCGCAGGCCTCACGGGTGTCGACCTCAATCGCGCTGGTACGCCACTGATCGAGATCGTCTCCGAGCCGCACATGCGCTCGGCCAAGGAAGCGGTTGCCTACATGAAGAAGGTGCACACGCTGGTGCGCTATCTGGGTATCTGCGACGGTAACATGCAGGAAGGCTCGTTCCGCTGCGATGCCAATGTCTCGGTGCGCCTCCGCGGCAGCGAGAAGTTCGGCACCCGGGCTGAGATCAAGAATCTCAACTCATTCCGCTTCGTGGAAAAGGCCATCAACTACGAAGTGGCCCGCCAGATCGATGTACTCGAGGGCGGCGGCAAGGTGGTGCAGGAGACGCGCCTTTACGATGCCGATCGCGGTGAGACCCGTACGATGCGCTCCAAGGAGGAAGCGAACGATTATCGCTACTTTCCAGATCCGGACCTGCTCCCGGTCATCGTCAGCGACGAGTTCGTACAGCAGGTGCGGGCAACACTCCCGGAGCTGCCCGATGTCAAGGCGCAGCGCTTTGCCGCGCAGCATGGGCTGTCGGTCTACGATGCCCAGGTGCTGACCTCGAGTGCTGAGCTGGCCGACTACTACGAAACCGTGGTGCGCGAGCTCGGTGGCGAGCCCAAACTCGCAGCCAACATGGTCATGGGTGACCTGGCGGGTTTCCTTAACCGCGATAACCTCGAGATTGCGGCCAGCCCGGTCTCGGCCCTGGCGCTTGCGGGACTGCTCAAGCGCATTGTGGACAACACGATTTCCGGCAAGATTGCCAAGGATGTGTTCGAGGCGATGTGGTCAGAAAAGCGCAGCGCCGATGAGATCATTAAGGATAAGGGCCTGCAGCAGATCACCGATGAGTCGGCTATTGAGCAAGTGATCGCGGCGGTGCTCGCGGACAATCCGGCGCAGCTGGCTGACTATCGCTCGGGCAAGGACAAGCTGTTTGGGTTCTTTGTCGGTCAGGTCATGAAGCGCACTCAGGGCAAGGCCAATCCGGCGCGGCTCAACGAGCTGCTCAAGAAGCACCTCAGTGCCTGAGGGCGTGCTGCATGGAACCGGCGAACTGCGTCGTTTTATGCTCGAGGAGCATCCGGTGCGCGGTCACTGGGTGCTGTTGAGTGAGGCCTGGCGGGAACTGCGCAGCCTCCAGCCCTATCCACCGGCGGTCGATGAGCTGCTTGGGCAGACGGTGACGGCTGCCGTGTTGTTGGCCGCGACGCTGAAGTTCGAAGGCAAACTCACATTGCAGCTCTCGGGTACCGGGCCCGTCTCGCTCCTGGTCGCGCAGTGCACCCACGACTTTCGGATCCGCGCAGTTGCGCAGCACGCCGAGGCCCTGGATCCGGATGCTGCATTTCACACCTTGGTCGGCAGCGGCAGGCTGGTGGTCACCATTGAGGCCAGCGAACGCGGCACCCGATACCAGGGCATCGTGCCGCTGGAGGGTGCGAGCATGAGCAGTTGCCTTGAGACCTATTTTGCAACATCCGAGCAACTGCCGACGCGCCTGTGCCTGGCATCCGATGCTGAACACGCCGGCGGCCTGCTGATTCAAAAGCTCCCGGCCGCCGGTGGCGAGGCAGCCGGCGCGGTGACGCAGGAGGCCTGGGAGCAGCTGAGCAGTGGCCTTGATGAATTGGCGCCCGCGGGGCTGCTCGCGACACCTATCGATGCGCTGCTGCTGAAGCTGTGCGGGCCGTTCGACAGCCGCCTCTTTGGCGCGAGCGAAGTGCGGTTCGAGTGCGGCTGCAACCGTGAGCGGGTGGCCGCAGTGCTGCGCTCGCTGGGACAGGCGGAAGTCGATTCGGTGCTGGCCGAACAGGGCAGCATCACGGTGACCTGCGAGTTCTGTCGTCGCCCCTATCGCTTTGATGCCGTGGATGCGGTGAGCTTGTTTGCCGAGGCTTCGATCGGCGAGCCACCGCCGTCAATAAACTGACGAGCAGTGCGTGGCACGCGAGAGCGCTGCGCACCAGTGACCGGATGAGGAGGTACGCGCGTGTCCGATGCGAGCCAGCCCTACAATCTGAGTTCCACCTATCTGCGGCTTCGAAGCGACGTCACCATCGAAGCGCTGAAAGGCGATGCCACATTCTGGCCCCGTTTGATGAGCGGGCAGCTTGGAAATTTTCATAACGAATACTTGATAACGGTGTTCGATAGCGCCCAGGACTGGACCCATTGGGAAATGCACCCCATGGGTGACGAGCTGGTTTGCGTTCTCAGCGGCGCGGTGGTGATGCTGCTGGAGCAGTCTGGCCGGCCGGTGGCCGTCCGCTTGGAGCAGCCCGGTGAGTTTGTCTTGATTACCAGGGGCACCTGGCACACTGCGAATGTCAGCTCGGCGTGTCGAATGCTATTCGTAACGGCCGGTGAAGGCACCCAGCACCGATCGCGCTAGCACTACCGGCCGCTGACACCTGGCAGTTTTCTGATCTTAGGCTTCTGCTATTTATGCGCAGGCCGATAGTGGAATCCTGACCGACACGGTCGTGCCTGAATCGGCATTTCTACGCAGTTCCATTGAACCCCCGACAGCGACGAAGCGCTCGCGCATTCCCAGCAATCCAAAGGAGCCAGGCTTTTCCGACGCGCCATCCGGGATTCCAGTTCCGTTATCAGTAATCTCGAGCGCCACAAAATCATCGCCTGCCAACAGAACAAGCTCCGCCTGCGCTGCATGCGCGTGCTGAGCGACGTTTCCAAGAGCCTCCTGCGCAGCTCGAAAGAGCAGCAGGCCCATATCCGAGTTTAATTTCGGCAACGAATCCATTTCGGTCACATCAATCCGAATGCCTGTGGCTTGCCCAAAAGCGCTGGCCAGTGAGCGCAATGAATCAGCAAGGCTCAAGTGATCAAACGCCACCGGTCTGAGCTGATTGGCGCCGTCGCGAATATCCTCGATGCATTGTTTGAGCGCCGAACGCAGCTCGGTACATACTTGCTGCGCTTCAGCCACCGCGGGCAAATGCCGCTCCAGTCGCGCAAGTCGTACCGAGGCAAGAGCCAGATCTTGAGCCAGACCCTCGTGAAGCACTAGTGCCAGCTGGCGCCGTTCATCCTCCCGGACCCGATCCAGTCGCAGGGCAAGTTGACGAATCCGCTCGCGAGATTCTCTTAGCTCCGTAATGTCCACGGCCAGCACGTAGATGCCACCCACGGCCCCATTTCGGAGCATCGGCACGAAGCTCACCTGGCTATACCGAATCGAGCCGTCGGCCTGAGGATCGGCCTGCTCGTGCGTCGTGTGCTTTCCAGCCAGGGCTGCATCGATGAACTGTTCAGCATGTCGGTAACGCTCAGCGCCGACTACCTCTCTCACATGTTGGCCAGTTGCTTCACCGTGAGCCAGATGAAACTCTTGTTCGAAACCTCGGTTCGCAAAGCGGTTCGTTCTGTCCGCAAACCACGAAGTGATGCGCGCAGGCACATTATCAAGAATCGCCTGCAGGTCCGTCGTTGCCTGTTGAAGCCGCAATGTGAGCTGCTTTTGCTCAGTGACATCCGCGAACGTCGTGATGACGGCGGCAGTGTCGGGTGCTGCCCCCTTCAGGGGTTGACTGTTGATGCTGATCCAACGTGGCTCTTCGCTTGCGACCCGAACGCCCATGATCTGCTGACGCAAAGGCTTCCCGGTTCGAAGCGTTACCATGCCCGGATGCTCCTCACCCGGGAACGGGGATCCATCCTCGCGAATTGCGCGGCAGCTCGGATCCAAGAATGACTTGCCCATCAGCTGATCGCGGGTCAGGCCAAGTACTGTCTCTGCCGCCCGATTGGCCTCAATAATGCGACCTTCCCCGGTCTGTACGACCAGGCCTTCAGCCATCGCGTCGAAGACATTTTGCAAGTGCTGCTGACTAATTCGCAGCGTATCGGCCTGACGGACCGATTCAGTGATGTCATAGGTCAATACAAAAAAGCCCCGCACTACCGTTGCCCGATCGATGTCCGGGATGTAATTGACTTCATGCTCGTGCGGCACCCCACCGGCCATGGCAGTTCGCCGAAATGCAACTCGCTGGCCGCTCAATGCGCGTCGAATCGCGCCACCAGCCTTAGCGTATAGAGCATCCCCCAGGAAACCCTTAAGTGAGCGCCCCTGATATGGCTCGGAACTCTGGAAGTGGGTGAGGGCGCGCTGGTTAAGGTATTGCAGATTCTCCTGTGAATCGACGTATCCCATAAGTGCCGGCACGTTGTCGGCGATGGTTCGCAATTGCCGCTCGCGACTCTCGAGATCGGCTTGGAATCTCGCCAGCGCCTGCGTATTTACCCGCGCTTCGATGAGCGCGGTAGCTACGCGCGCCAGTTGCTGGAGCTGCCAGAGCTGTGCCGGTGTAGGGGTGCGCGCTACGCGGTCTATGGCGCATAGGGTTCCTAGCGCGTGGCCTTGAGCAGTGATGAGGGGCGCACCGGCGTAGAAGCGAATGTGCGGCGCCTCGGTGACCAGTGGATTGGAAGCGAAGCGGGTATCCGCCATTGCATCTGGGACCACCAGCAGCTGCTGTTCTTCGAGCGCATGAGTACAGAAAGCGAGGTCTCTGGGAGTCGAGGTTATCCCCGGCAAGCCCACATTCGCCTTGAACCATTGCTCATCGGCGGTCACAAGGGATACCAGCGCAATGGGTGCACCAAACGCCTGGGCGGCCAGCGCAGCGATGGTATCGAAGGCCGGCTCCGGCGGGGTGCCCACAATCTGGTAGGAGCCCAGCGCCGCAAGACGAGCGGCTTCATCGTGTTGAATTGTCGAACTGTGCGTTGGTTCGGTGGGTTTCACAAAATCTGCCGTTCGCCTCTCGACGTTTCCGCCTTAAGCGTCTCCTCTTTAAGTATCAGCACTTAGATTGAGCCCGGGTATAGGTAATTCCCTCTAAGTGCCCCCACGGAGTGCGCGGTGCGCGGGCTAGGTGCCGCCCCCGGGTGAGGCCATCCAAAGCGCAATAGGGAATTGGATGCAGCCTGTTCGCGAGCCTTCACCAAAGGATTTGCTGTCCTCCATGTGCAGGACAAAGATTCAAGAATGTCGGGCGTATGTCGATGGGGACAAAAAAGTACCCACTACATCCTGTCCATTAGCGAGCTACACGCGCCCTCGCATCGGGACCGAGTGAATGCGCACGGTCCTGTTTCTGCTAGTTCAGATCGGCGAGGTACGCCGCGATCGACACCATGTCATCCGTGCTCAGCTGCTGAACCACGGCGCTCATGAGTGCCACAGTGGGCCCGCTGCGCGATCTGTACTGGATGTCGAACAATTGTCGGACCAGATAGCTTGGCGAGCGACCTGCAATCGACGGTACCTCGCCCGTGCCGTGCAGGTCGCTACCGTGGCAGGTAGCGCACGGCACCGTACGACCGGCACCCGTTGTGACCAGGAGCTGACCGCGCCGGCGGCTTCCTGGAGGCACATACGCAATGACGCGCGTGTGCTCATCGCGGTGTTCGAACTGCTGGAGATTCTCTGGTGTCTCGATGATTCGCGAGCCGATCGGCTCGCGCTCACCACCTGCATTGGGCACCAGGATCCAGCCCGACACATGCGTGGGCGGCACTATCGAAGTTTCGAGCACGCGATTGTGAGTTTGCGGCTTCAGATGCGCGAAGTAGTCAGCCGCAGCGTGGATCTCCTCAGAAGTGGCAGCCTGGGCCACAGCACGCATCAACTGCGCGGGCAATCGGGCGACCGCCGAACGTCGGCCACCTGAGCCGAATTCGGCCAGCTGCTGCTCGATGTAGCTCGCTGGCAGCCCAGCCAAGCTCGAATTCTCTGGGCGGCCGCCACCTGCGGGAAGATGACAAAAACCGCACGCATACAGCACTGGCGGCCGGCCGCTGGCCACCACCCGGGGCATCGCCGGGTGATCATCGGGGTGCCAGTCGGCAGCATTGAAGAGATTCTTCAGCTGCGACTCGAGAAATGTGCGGCGGCTACCCATGATGCGCACCGGCTTGTCGCGCTCCGAGGGCGTCGACGTATCCGGCGGATTGAGCGGATAAGCCCACGCCGGAGGAGTGGCTGCAGGTGCGATCGGCGTTTCGGCGCTACGCACCGCGAACGCCACACCTGCTGCCAGGCACACCAGTATGGCCCGTGCTGGCAACGGGCAGGACACCGACCAGTACACCTTCAAGTTTTCAGTGAGAAAGGCGTGAAGTTGGTGTGCCGGTCATAGAAATCTTCTTTCTCGGCACGCTTGAGGAACCCTACAATTTTGTAAGTGACTGGCGTCATGATAATTTCCCAGCCGCTTTTCATCGCGTATTGAGTCAGCAATCGCGTGATCAGATCGTGTCCAGACCAGACTCCGAGAAAGGCGAGGGTCATGAAAACACCTGTGTCCACGGACTCACCGCACAATGTCGAGCCGATCGTGCGGGTCCACAGCCAGCGGCCATTGGACCATAGCTTCATCTTGGCCATCACGAAGCTGTTTACAAAGGAGCCACACCAGAACGCGCTGATCGACGCGGCAATGATCCGTGGGGTGCTTCCAAAGATCGTGGCAACGGCGCTCTGATCATGCCAGTCGGCCGCCGGCGGTAGCGCCACCACCACGTACGCCATGAAGGCAGTGAAGGCGAGGGCGCCGAAGCCTGCCCACACCACGCGCCGGTCTCGGGCATACCCGTACACCTCTGTCAGTACGTCGCCGAAGATGTAGGAGATCGGAAAAAACAGCACGCCGGCCAAAAAGGTGATGTGGTCTCCGATCCAGGGCAGGTGAATGCCTATAGGTACCGTCGTGACTTTGGAGGGACCAATGACATTGGCGCACACCGCGATGCACACGTAGGCCGCCATTACAAAGTCGTAGTACTTGAACTGGCGGTTATGAATGCTGCTCATGTGTTTACCGCGCGACTCAGTGGCAATTGGCTGCGCCGCCGCTGATTGTGCCCGAGCGCGTCGGAGCGCGCTAATGCACCGCCATATGCGACTTAGCGGTTGGCGGCATCGAGCTCATCAAGGTAGGCCGGACCGCCGAGATTGCTCATCTGGCCGAGGATCCAGTCGCGCCGCTCAAGCAGGTAGCGCGAAGGAGTGTTGACGTGCATACGCAGCGGGCTCGGCAGTACCGCGGCGAGCTCAGCGCTCTCCTTGCGATTCAGGCGCCGCGCATCTTTGTGAAAGTACTGCTGCGCAGCGGCCTGCACACCGTAAATACCGGGGCCGAATTGAGCGATGTTCAGATACATCTCCAGGATGCGCTCCTTGGGCCAGCACCACTCGATCAGGAGCGTAAAACCGGCCTCGAGGCCCTTGCGGATGTAGCTGCGCCCGGACCACAGGAACAGATTCTTGGCCACCTGCTGCGAGATCGTGCTCGCGCCGCGCACCTTGTGGCCTTGGGCATTGCTGCGCACGGCAGCGCGAATCGATTTGAAATCAAATCCGGCATGGAAGGGGAACTGCTGATCCTCCGAGGCAATCACGGCTACCGCCATCTGAGGGGAGATGTTCTCCAGATCCGCCCACTGGTAGCGTGTTCTGTAGCTGCGGTCGCCACTCAGCAAAGCTTCAACGCGCGCGCTCAGCATGAAGGCGCTGGTCGGCGGATTGAGACGGCGCAGGGTGATGACCAGCAATACCGCGATCACCAACAGCAGCAGCAGCGCCAGCAGCAGAAAGCTGCCGACGCGCCGGAGGAGACCGGCCTTCGCCATCAGTGGGTCAGTCGGCCTTGGCGGGAGCGCGACGCGCGGAAGTGATGATCACATCCTCCATCGGCGCATCGGTGTAGCCCTTGCGACGGCCGGTCTTGACGGCCGCGATCTTGTCTATGACCTCAATCCCATCAACGACGCGGCCGAACACCGCGTAGCCGTGACGGCCAGGCTTGTGATCGAGAAACTCATTATCCGCTAGATTGACAAAGAACTGCGAAGTGGCGCTATGGGGCGCGTCGGTGCGAGCCATCGAGAGCGTGCCGCGCTCGTTGCGCAGCCCGTTATCGCCCTCGTTCTTCACCGGCGGCTTGGTCTGCTTCTGGTCGAACTGCGCATCAAGGCCGCCGCCCTGGATGACAAACCCAGGCACGATGCGGTGGAAGATGGTGCCATCGAAGAAGCCACTGTCGACATAGGCGTAGAAGTTGGCCACCGTCAGCGGGGCGTCCTTGTCGAACAGTTCCACGGTGAAGTTTCCGTGTGTGGTCTCAAAACGGATCATTGCGCTGCCTCAATTTATTGGGAGTTAATTATCGATGTTCTACCGACCGGCTGCACGCGCTTCGGTCACCCGTTCGTGTCCGGCCAGATCCCGGTGTGAGCGTACGTTAGCGTAACCCGCGTTCACAAGCGCGCTGGTGACCGCTGCAGCCTGATCCGAGCCATGTTCCAGCACCAGATAACCGCCGGGCAGCAGATGGGTGCGCGCCTCGCCAATAATCTGCGTCAGCGCCCTAAGCCCCTGGGCACCGCTGACCAGCGCGCAGCGGGGCTCATGCTGCAATGCAGCATTCATCAGGGCCGGATCGTGCTCTGCGATGTAGGGCGGGTTGCTGGCGATCAGATCGAAGCGTTCGTCGCGAAGTGGCGCGCACCAGTCTCCTTGCAGGAAGCGGATCGAGCTTAGGCCCAGTGTGTGGGCGTTTTGCGTTGCCACCTTCAGTGCCGCAGCTGATTGGTCTGTCGCGGTGAGCCGCCAGAGCGGGCGTTCGCTGGCCAGCGCCAGGGCAATCGCTCCAGAACCGGTACCTAGATCGGCGGCGCAGGCGGGCCCGGCCCCCAGCAAGGCCAACGCCCGCTCTACTACCAGCTCCGTCTCCGGGCGCGGCACGAGGACAGCGGGCGTGACGTGCAGGCAAAGCGACCAGAATTCGCGCTCGCCGGTCAGGTAGGCGAGCGGCTCGCCCTGCGCGCGACGTGCAATCAGCGCGAAATACTGGCTCTGCAGTGCGCTGTCAAGCGCGTGCTCGCCGTCCCGCAGCAGTGCGCTTCGGGGACAGTGCAGCAGGTGCGCCAGCAACAGCTCAGCATCGAGTCGCGCCGATGTGAGCGAAACCAGCGCTGCGCGCCCCTGGTTCAGGGCGGCACCGATCTGCAGTGACAAGGCAGTGGATTCCATACCGGTCTGCTAGGCTTGCGCCCCCCGAACGAGCCTGAAGAGATCGGAGTTTCTCATGCCGAGGCCCTTGCCGGTGCCCAGCGCCAATGCCGGCGTCAGCGAATTGCTCGCGGCGGGGACGCACCTGTTCCGCTTGGCACTGCCCAAATGCCTGCCCTTTGGGATGATCGCGGCATTGATCTTTCTGGCACCGAGTCTGCTGCTCGAAGCACAGGGTAAGCCGGTAAGTCTGCTGCAACCGCCAACCGATCCGACATTCTGGATCGAGTACGGCATTTCCAAGGTTCTCGTCATACTGCTGTTTACTCTGGTGACCGTGCGCCAGCAGGCGCTGCTGCGCGGCATCGCGCCGGATCTGCGGCGCGAACTGGGCCAGATTGGGACGCGCCTGCGCATATTGCTGCCGGCCTGGTTATTGGCTTTTGTCGGGTATTGTCTTGGCACCATGCTGTTTGTGGTTCCGGGCATTTACCTGGTCGTGTGTTTTGCCGTGCTGCCAAGTGTGGTGATGTTCGAGGATCACACGGTATTCGGTTCCCTCAAACGCAGCATCGAGTTGATGCACAAGCGCTGGATGCAGAAGTTCGCGGTGTTTGTCATTGGCTTCCTGGTCGCGCTGGTGTGTATCTTTTTTGCGCTGGCACTTATCGGGATTTTGCTCGAGACTAACTCGGGAAATTCCATTGTGCAGGCGATTCAGCGCGCACTGTACGTGACGTGCTTTGCGGTGCTCTGGACTTACCTGAGCTCGCTGTCGCTGGTGCTTTACACCTCGGCGAGTTCCTCGGCCTGATACTCGCGCGCCAGGGCATCCAGCAGTTCGTTCAGGTCCCCTTCCATGACATCGGCGAGGCGGTAAATGGTCAGATTGATGCGATGGTCGGTTACTCGACCCTGCGGAAAATTATAAGTGCGAATCCGCTCCGAGCGATCACCGCTGCCGATCTGCAGCTTGCGTGTGTGCGCTTGCGCCGAAGCCTGTTTTTCCTGCGCTGAGGCGAGTAATCGCGCCTGCAACAATGACATCGCGCGCGCTCGGTTCTTGTGCTGCGAGCGTTCGTCCTGACACTCGACGACAATCCCGGTTGGGATATGTGTGATGCGCACCGCCGAGTCGGTCTTGTTCACGTGCTGACCGCCGGCGCCGGATGAGCGATAGGTGTCCGTGCGCAGATCCGCGGGATTGATCTCAATCTTATCGATTGCCTCCATCTCGGGCAGAATTGCTACCGTGCAGGCCGAGGTGTGGATACGCCCCTGGGCTTCGGTCTGCGGAACGCGTTGCACGCGATGCGTGCCGGATTCAAACTTCAAGCGCGAATAAACGCCGCGACCGACCACACGGCAAATGACTTCGCGATAACCACCGTGCTCTCCCGGATTCTCGCTCACCGTCTCTACCTGCCAGTTCTGGCGCTCCGCATAGCGGCTGTACATGCGCAGTAAGTCCCCGGCAAATATCGCCGCTTCATCACCGCCGGTTCCGGCGCGAATTTCGAGAAATATGTTGCGTTCATCGAGCGGGTCGCGCGGAATCAGCAGCTGGTGAAGCAGTGCTTCGCACTCGGCCAGCTCGCGCTCGGTACGCGCCAGCTCTTCTTCGCCCATGGCCTGCATGCCCGGATCAGGATCGGCGAGCAGCTCCCGTGCCGCGACAATGTCAGCTTCTATGCGCCGATAGCTCGCCAGTGCTTCGGCCATGGGTTGCAGACGGGCGTATTCCATCGACAGGTCCCGAAACTGGTCGGAACTGCCCAGCACCTGGGGGTCCGCCAGCAGGTGACCGACCTCCTCATGGCGCTCGACGGCACGATCCAGTTTTTGGCGAATTGAAGGTTTCATCTCGGTTATAGTCGCATGATCATGTCCGCAAGCCACCCCCCTGCCGCTGGTCTGATGCGGGTTACCGGCCTGCTGCTGACCCTTCTGGTCACGCGCGGCTTTGCCGCCGCGGCGCCAGTTGAATCAGCCAACGCGGATATCATAGCGGCGGAAACGGATCTGCAGCATGGCGAGTGCAGCAGCGCCACGCGTCGCTATGTTGAGGCTTCGGCGCAAATGAGCGACGCCAAGCTTGCAGCGCACGCGACCGAAGTGGCCCTTGATTGCGGGCAGTACCAGCAGGCCCTGCAGGTAGCCGGGCGCTGGCGCGTGCTCAGCCCGCAGGCCGATGAGCCCCTTTATGCCGCGGTGCGCGCGGAACTTGGCCGTTATCGCATCGAGGCGGCACGCGCCCAGTTTCGGCTGTGGCTCGGTGCGAAGCCATTGCGCTCCGATGAAGATACCGTCAGCGCGCTCACCAGTCTCGTGCAGCAGGCCGGCGCTGCACCGACGCTGGATATGATCCGCGACCAGCCGATCAGCAAGTTGGGGTCCGCGGCCGGGCAGCAGGCGCTGGCGGAGCTGGCTTTCGAAGGCTGGGATTTCGGGCGTGCGCTTCGCTACGCAGAGGCGGCGCGAAGTGCCGGTGCTGATGCCGGTGCCATCGCGGCACTCGAAGCGCGCGCGCACGCAGGACTTGGGCAGGCCGATGAGGCACTGGCGGCCGCCCACCGTGCGGTGGCCAGTGGCGCCAAGCAACACCTGGCGCTTGCCGAGGCCCTGCTGATGCTCGGTCGCGATAGCGAGGCGGAAAAGGAGTTGCTCGCAAGACGCACTGATGCGCAGGTCGGCGCCGCGGCACGCCGGCGCCTCGCGCTGCTCGCCTACACGCAGGGCAACTTCGTGCTCGCTAAGCAGCGTCTGCGCGAGTTGCTGAAGGAGCCCGAGTCGCTGGCGCTGGCGGTGTATTACCTCTCGGCCATCGCGGCGCGTGATGGCGACGATGAGGCTGCGGTGCGCGGTTTCTCCTCGCTGGGCGGCACGGACTTTGAAGTGCTCGCGAGGCAGCGGCTGGCAGAACTGCTCTATCACAATGGGGATCGGGAATCGGCGCTGCAGGTGCTGCTGGTGCCGGCCGGCGCCTCAATCGTGCAGCAGCTGGAGGCGGAGCTGGCGATCGCCGAGCTGCTCGCGCACGAGGGGGCGCCGATTGAAGCGGGCGCCCGCATTGAAGCCGCGCTCCATCATTTTCCCGGTCATCCTGAACTGACCTATCAGCGCGCCGTTCTGCAGGAACAGGCCGGTCACAGCGAGGCCGCTTTAGCGGCACTTGAGACGCTGCACAAGGATCGACCCGAGGACAGCGGCGTCACCAATGCGCTGGGATACACGCTGGCCGATCACAAGCATGAGCTGGCGCGCGCTGAGCAGCTGATACGTTCTGCATTGCAGAGCGCACCGGATAACCCGGCCGTGCTCGACAGCCTGGGTTGGGTGCTATACCGGCAAGGTCAGTTGCAGAAGGCGCTACCGCTGCTCGAACGCGCTTTCCGTCTGTTCCACGACGGGGACATCGGTGCACACTGGGGTGAGGTGCTGTGGGCAGCGGGCAAGCACCATGAGGCACGCGGCGTGTGGACCCGCGCGCTTGCCGCCGATCCAGACAATGCCCTGACCCTGGCATCGGTGCGCAACCACGCGCCCGATCTCGTACCGCCTGTCGAAGGCCGTCCTGTTTCGCAGAACGGCACGGCCATTTAAGGCGCCCCCTTAAGCTAATGCACATGCTCAGGCCTGCGCCGGACGCCCGCGTGTCGCCCGGATGGGTCGCGCTGCTCTGCCTGCTGCTGGCCAGTTGTGCCACGCTGCATCCCACGTCGCCACCAGCTTGGATCGAGCGGCGGGGGCAGCTGCAGGCGATCAGCGATTTTCATCTGAGCGGCCGCCTTGCCGTGGCCACCGGCGCCGATGGCTTCAGCGCCGGACTCGACTGGGCACAACACGCCGGCGACAGCCAGCTGCAGCTGCGCGCTCCGCTCGGCCTGAGCGCCGGTTCGATCGAGTACAACGCCGGCGCCCTGACCGTCCACACTGCACAGGCGCAATTGTCAGGAGATGCAGCGTCCGCAGAGCTCGAGCGCGAGTTTGGTATGGAGCCGCCGCTGGCAAGCTTCCACTACTGGTTGTTGGGGGTCAGCGATCCGGCAAGCGTGGCTGACGAGCATCTGGATGAGCAGCAACGGCTGATTCACTTAGTTCAAAGTGGCTGGCATGTGGACTATTCAGATTATGTTGACTCCGGCGGCCGCTGGCTCCCAGGCAAGATCACCCTGCAGTCGGGTAGCGTGCGCCTGAAGCTGGTGATCAACAGCTGGCAGGTGCCCTGATGATTTCCTGGTGGCCGGCACCGGCCAAGTTGAACCTGTTTTTGCATGTCACGGGCCGCAGAAGCGATGGCTATCATGATTTGCAGACAGTATTTCAGTTGCTCGACTGGGGCGACCGCGTTGGGCTGGAGCTGGCCCCTGCCGGGGAGATCCAGCGGCTGGAGGGCCCTGCGGATATTGATCCGGAGGGCGATTTGGGGGTGCGCGCGGCGCGCGCCCTGCGAGCGCGCTGCCCAGGCGCGTCCGGGGCGCGCATCTACTTGGACAAGGGCATACCGACCGGGGCGGGATTAGGCGGGGGCAGTTCGGATGCAGCCACGGTCCTGCTGGTCCTTAACCGGCTGTGGCAGACCCATCTCGGACAAGAACAGTTGGCCGAGCTGGGGGCGGGGCTGGGCTCCGATGTGCCAGTTTTCGTACGTGGTTCATCGGCTTGGGCGCAGGGGCGGGGCGAGCAGCTGGAGCCGGTGGAGCTCCCGGAACGCTGGTTTGTCCTGATCTATCCAGGGGTCGCAGTGAGTACTGCAGAAATTTTCCAGGCCCCTGAATTGACACGAAATTCTCCCCTCATCACAATACGCGCCTTTTTCCAAGGTGGGACTCGGAACGACTTCGAGCCAGTGGTGCGCGCCCGCTACCCGGAAGTGGCAGCGGCGCTGGACTGGCTGGGGCAATTCGCGCCGGCACGGCTGACGGGAAGTGGTTCGTGCGTGTATGCCGCGTTTGCACGGCCGATCGATGCCGAGCGCGTCGCCGCACGCGTCCCGGACGTGTGGCGCAGCTTCGTCGCCCGCGGTGTGAACCGATCGCCCCTGCACGCGCTGTTGTAAGCGGCGTGCTCGGATCGGGCGGCAGATTTATTGGGGTGTCGCCAAGTGGTAAGGCAGCGGGTTTTGATCCCGCCATTCGGAGGTTCGAATCCTTCCACCCCAGCCAGGATTGATTCGAGCAGCGTAGTTTGTCTTTGGTCAGGTTTTGGAACAGGTCGTAACGACGGTGGACTCCCAGTCGATCGCATTGTTTTCTGGTAACGCCAATCCCGCGTTGGCCCACGATATTGCCCGGCATTTAATGCTACCCATGGGCCGCAGCACTGTGGGCCGCTTCAGCGATGGCGAGGTGAACGTCGAGATCATGGAAAACGTGCGCGGCCGCGATGTCTTCATCGTGCAGCCGACGTGCCCGCCGGCGAACGATCACCTGATGGAACTGTTGGTGATGGCCGATGCCTGCCGCAGAGCTTCGGCCGCGCGCATTACCGCGGTCGTGCCGTACTTTGGCTACGCCCGCCAGGATCGGCGCCCGCGTGCGACCCGCTCGGCCATCACGGCGAAGCTCGTAGCCGATTTGATTGCGACCGCCGGTGTAAATCGCCTGCTGACACTTGATCTGCACTCGGAGCAGATTCAGGGATTCTTCAATATCCCGGTCGACAACGTCTATGGCTCCCCGGTCCTGCTGGGCGAGGTCTGGCGGCAGCGTTATCCGAACCTGATCGTGGTCTCTCCGGACGTGGGCGGCGTGGTGCGTGCCCGGGCGCTCGCCAAGCAGCTCGATGATGCTGAATTGGCCATCATCGACAAACGGCGACCGCGGGCGAATGAATCGAAGGTGATGAATATCATTGGCGACATCGAAGGACGCACCTGCGTGCTGATCGATGACATGGTCGATACGGCCGGCACGCTGTGCCAGGCGGCGCAAGCGCTCAAGGATGAGGGTGCGACCAAGGTCGTGGCCTACATTACGCACGCGGTGCTCTCCGGCAGTGCGGTGCAGCGCATCGCCAAGTCGGCGCTCGATGAGCTGGTGGTCACCGATACCATCCCGCTGTCGGATGCGGCACGCGAATGCACACGCATCCGTCAGCTATCGGTAGCCGCGCTGCTGGCCGAAACGATCCGGCGCATCCGGGACGAGGAATCGGTCAGCTCGCTGTATATCGACTGATCGGGAGCGTAGGTTTTTTGGGTGGACTGACTCTGGTCGCGGTGTCGGTCCGGTTGTTCAACATCTAGGAGCATGAGACATGCGTATTTCATTCGAGTTGAGCGCGGAACCGCGCGATGACCAGGGCAAAGGTGCGAGCCGCCGCCTGCGTCATAGCGGCAAAGTTCCCGCAGTA
>Ga0182030_10000258_pt1 | contig 93861 bp, 80 predicted proteins | sample 812S3MmetaG_FD_121299 | JGI IMG/M metagenome (GOLD analysis project Ga0182030, IMG submission 121299) | Permafrost microbial communities from Stordalen Mire, Sweden - 812S3M metaG (Illumina Assembly) | ecosystem: Environmental > Terrestrial > Soil > Wetlands > Permafrost | place: Sweden...
GTCAGGGGAGAAGCGGCGGCCGGGGCCGGGGCCGTCCTTGCGGGGGTCTCGGCGGGCGGGGTCATCCTCGCCGGGGTTTCTGCGGCCAGGTCATTATCGACCAGTTTGGGTTGAAGGTCGGCCGGTAATGGAACAGCAGCAGCAGTCTGCTCCACTACCGGTGAGGAACCTTGGTTTTCCGTTGCAATTTCTACAGAGGATCGAACAGGCCGTATGTTCATAGAACGTTCATCTTCGGGCAATCCCAACGTCATGAGAATTTTTTCTTCCTTTTTAGGGCTGGTCGTGGCTTCAGCCGATTTAACGGTGAAGGGATCCCGATGCTCGAAGCCGGTGGCGATAAGGGTAATGCCCAGGCTGGCCCCGAGAGTATTATCATAGCCGAGGCCAAGGATCACGTCGGTATGCTCGCCGGCCTGGCTAAGGAGAAAGTTTTGGATGACCTCTACTTCATCCATAGTGAATTCATGTTCGCCTTCGCTGGAGTTGATATTGATCAGGATCCATTTCGCTCCGCGGATATCATTGTCATTGAGCAAGGGAGAATTCAGGGTTTCTTCTATCGCCTTTTGGGCGCGGTTGTCCCCCTTAGCCGTTGCGCTGCCGAGGATAGCTACGCCGCCATTTCGCATGACGGTGCATACGTCGGCAAAGTCGACATTGATCTGGCCGGTGCTGTTGATCACATCGGTGATACATTTGGCTGCTGTCGCCAGTATGTTGTCGGCTTTGGCGAAAGCCTCTTTCATCTTCAGGTTACCGAACTGGTGCCGCAGTTTGTCGTTGCTGATGACCAGGAGGGTATCGACATATTGCTTCATTACGCGGATGCCTTCTTCCGCCTGCAGCTGCCGTTTTTTTCCTTCATAAGAGAAGGGGGTCGTAATGATGCCCACGGTAAGGATGCCGAGATCTTTGCAGATCTTGGAGATGATAGGAGCGCCGCCGGTACCGGTACCGCCGCCCATACCGGCCGTGATGAAGGCCATCTTGGTATTGACTTCGAGGATCGTTTTGATCTCCTCCAGACTTTCTTCCGTCGCCTGTCTGCCGATGTCGGGGTTTGCGCCGGCCCCCAGCCCTTGCGTCAGATGAGGCCCCAGCTGTATCTTGTTGGGAACGCGGCTTTGGGCTATTGCCTGGGCATCGGTATTACAAATGATGAAATTCACCCCTTCTATGTTCTGGCTGAACATATGGTTGACTGCATTGCTGCCACCACCACCCACACCAATGACCTTGATAATGGATGATTTCTCTTTCGGTAGATCAAAATGAATCATAAACAAAAAATTTAAAAATTAACACACGAGTTCACTTCATTCACGGGGTAGGATTGTGGAGCCGGGTCCGGCCTTCCGGGCGCCCGGTTCACTTAAAGGGTATGATCCTCTTCTTCTTTGAAAAGATCTATGATGCCGTCTTTGAATTTGCCCCAGAAATCTTTGACACTTTTTCTGTTGCGCACATTGACCTGCTGCAATTGTTCTTCGTCGGTCGCTGCCTGCTGGTGCTGCGGTTCGGCCTTTCTCAGGTTGTCCGGCACTTCCACCTTCCGGTAGTCTTTTTCAAATTCCTTGCGGTTGTGTTCATAATCGCTGTATCCTTTCAGGATCAGGCCGATGCAGGTGGAATAGGTCGGTTTAGCCAGCTCTTCGATGTGCCCTGCCGCCAGGTGTTCTGTGGGATAGCCGATGCGGGCATTCAGGCCGGTGATATATTCGGTCAGCTGGATGAGATGCCGGAGCTGGGCTCCGCCGCCCGTCATGACGACACCACCGTTCAGCATGCGGTTATCGAGGCCCACCTGTTTGAGATGATAGGTCACGAAATCCATGATCTCGCTCATCCGGGCCTGGATGATACCGGCCAGGTTCTTTACACTGATCTCCTTGGCAGGCATTCCGCGCAGGCCGGGGATAGTGATATAGGCATTGGCTTTGGCTTCATTGGACAGGGCTGAGCCGAATTGCACTTTCATTTGTTCGGCCTGGGTCTTCAACACGCCGAGACCGGTCTTGATATCGTTGGTGATATTCTCTCCGCCAAAGGGAATAACGGCCGTGTGTTTGAGGATGCCTTCGTAGAAGACGGCCAGATCGGTGGTACCGCCGCCGATATCGACGATGGCTACACCTGCCTCGAGGTCTTCCTGCCCCATGACCGCCGCGGCGGAGGCCAGCGGCTGCAGGACGAGGTCCTTGGTTTGCAGGTTGCTCTTTTCCACAGCCCGGTTGATATTCCGGATGGCATTCTTGTCACCGGTAATGATATGGAAATTGGCGCCGACCTTTACGCCGCCATAACCGATGGGGTTGGGAATATTCTGAAAATTATCGACGGTGAATTCCTGAGGAATGACGTCGATGATCTGATCGCCGGCGGGAATATAGGTTTTATACTGATCTGCGACGAGCTGATCGATCTCCCGGCGGGTGATCTCCTCTTCCGTATTCTGGCGGACGATATCGCCACGGGTCTGAAGGCTCTTAATATGATGACCTGCAATGCCCACGTAGACCTCGGTGATCTCGAGGTTGGGGTTAGAGGCATAGCAGTTATCAAGCGCCATGCGGATGGCTTTGATCGTTTCATCTATATTGAGCACCTGGCCATGCTTGACCCCGTTGGAGTTAGCACGGCCGAAGCCTAATATTTCCAGCTTGCCGTACTCGTTCTTACGGCCGGCAATGGCAGCAATTTTTGTCGTTCCGATGTCGAGACCGACGATTATGGGTTGTTCGAGATTCATAGCTTAGTTTATTTTATTTTAGTTGTTTTTTTACTTTTAAGGGCACTGTCTCCGCCAGGCAACAGATCATGGTTCTCCAGGTCCTGTTCCGTCATCGTATTATGTTCGAGGGGCCGGACAGCCTGTTGCCGGACCGTATCGGGCTGCAATTGTTGCGCCGCCCGGATCAGCTGCCGGATATTATTCATCCCCTGCAGGGAATCGTAACGGCTTTGTCCGCTGCCCTTCCTGGTTGCGACGACCTGACCTGCATAGGAGACATCGATACGCTTGTATTTATCGAATCCCGTCCGGCTGAGCACTTCGCTATAGAAAAGAAAGAGCCGGTGGAATTTGGGGCCGATGTCGTTGCCGTCACCAAAGATGACGCGGTGGTCGCCTATTTCGGGCTCCAGCTCGAAGGTCCTGTCGGGCAGGATGTTGACCTGGGCGATCTGGGCTGTCCAGAACGAATCGTTGCGGATGAACCCGCTGAGGCGGAGGATGGCTTCCGTCAGCAGGCTGTCCGGTGCGTGGTGGCCGACTGTCTTTGATGGATAGCCGGTGAATACCGGCAGCCGGGCGGGCAGTTCGGCGATAACCGGCAATTGTACCCCTTCGCTGTCGAGATAGAAGCTGTTGCCTTCGTTGGTAAAGATCCGCGTGGCCGGAGTACGCTCGACCACGTCGACGTGCAGGATACTATTGTTATCAAAGAACAGTCGTGCCTTTCTGATCCAGATATTCTTTTCCAGGGTGGTTTCCATATGGCGCAGGTCGAAAGACTGGATCGGCCTGTCCTGGATTTTCAGGGCGCCGGCCGGGGCCAGCAGTGATGCGATGTCTTTCTTCCTGATGAAGAAACCTGTCGAGGGGCCGGAGATACCGATGAGATATCCTTTACAGGTATTGTTGTTTCGGTAACGGATGGCCGCTACCAGCAATACCAGTACACCGGCGCCTGTAAGGCTCCAGGTGATGATAGAGAGAATTCTACTGATATGTGTTCCGATGCCCATAGTTTCTTTTTTGACCCGCCTGACGACCTTTCGGACCGTCAGACGGGTACAAAGGTGCCCGGGTTAGTAAGAATCCCGTTCACAATAATTTCCTGATCGGCTCCACCAGCGTATCAATATCTCCCGCTCCTGCCGTGATCAATAATTTCAAATCGTCTTTCGCCACTTTATCTTTTATGATGGTCAAGATCTCTTGTTTGTCCACTACGGTAGCCTTGCCCGGTTTCATCTTCCCTGCGATCAGCTGACTGGTCACTCCTTCGATGGGCAGTTCCCGGGCCGGATAGATGGGCAGCAGGAATACTTCATCCGCGAGGTCCAGGCTTTCCGCAAATCCGTCCACAAAGTCCCGGGTCCTGGTGAACAGGTGCGGCTGGAAGATGATGGTACATTTCATGCCGCCGAATAGTTCCTTTGCCCCGCTGATCACCGCCCTCAGTTCTTCCGGGTGGTGAGCATAATCATCGATGAAGACCCGGCCGGGTTTTTTGACGATATACTCGAAGCGCCTTTTGACTCCCCGAAAGACTGCGACAGCCGCTATGATCTTATCACCGGCGATGCCGAGATGGTGTGCTACGGCGATGGCTGCGGTGGCGTTCTCTACATTATGACGGCCGCCCATGGTGAGGACGATCCTTTCTAACCGCCAGTCGCCGGTCTGCACGTTGAACAGGTAATCGCCCTGGTCGACGGTGATATCCGAGGCGAAAAAGTCAGCGTAATCCACCAGACCATAGGTCCAATGGTGATCGCCTTTCAGGTCTGCCGCTTTCTCCAGGCCTTCTTTGGTCACCAGCAGACCGCCGGGTTTGAGCCGGCCGGAGAAATCGATGAATGCCTGTTGCACTGCCTCAGCCGTCCCATAGATGTCGAGGTGATCGGCATCCATGGCCGTGATAACGGCGATATCGGGGCTCAGCTTCAGGAAGCTCCGGTCATATTCATCGGCCTCAATGACGCATACATTCCGCGGGTCGCTGAAGAAATTGCTGTTATAATTAACGGCAATCCCGCCGAGGAAGGCATTACAGCCATAGCCGCTATGCCGCAGAATATGGGCGATCATCGTCGTGACCGTGGTCTTGCCATGCGTACCTGCTACACAGATATTAAAAGAGCTACTGGTGATCATGCCCAGGACTTCGCTGCGCTTCAGAAGGGGATAGCCGTGTTCTTTATAATACAGCCACTCCTGATGATCTTTTGGCACGGCGGGGGTGTAGACCACAAGGTCCGCATCCTTCGGCACCGCTGCCGGATCGTCTTCATAGTGAACTGGTATTCCTTCGTCCTCCAACTGCCTGGTAAGAGCTGTAGCCGTACGATCGTAGCCGCTGACCGCCTTACCGTGGAAGTGGAAGTATCTTGCCAGTGCGCTCATCCCGATACCACCAATACCGATGAAATAGATCCTTTTTATATCCTTTAGTTCAACCATTCTTGTCTTTTCGGGTGTTAGGATGGACTCGGGCCCCGGGGCGTTGCCCATGTTCGGGCCGATCGCATCCAGGATCTCATTCGCAATCAGACCGGCCGCATCCCTGACGGCGAGCCTGCCAATGTTCTCTTTCAATTGTTGTTGCAGGGCTTTATCCTGCACCAGGCCGATCGTGGTAGAGACAAGGTGGTCCTTTGCCTCACTGTCCCTGACCAACAGGGCCGCTTTCTTATCCACCAGGTGTTGTGCGTTGACCGTCTGATGATCTTCCGCTGCGAAGGGAAAAGGCACGAAAACCACGGGCTTGGCTACTACACATAATTCGGCAATCGACATGGCGCCGGACCTGGATATGACCACATCGGCTGCGGCAAAGGCGTATTCCATCTGCGGAATGAAATCATTAGTCCAGATGCCGCCATGGCCCGCTGGCTTTGCGGCGACAGGTGTGGCCGTCTGCGCGGTGGTCTGTGCACCTGTCTGAGCGGCAACCAGTGCGGCGGCCTCTGCGGCGAAGGGCTTGCCTGTCTGCCAGATCAGTTGGATATCCCGCCGTCCGAATTCATCGAGATGAGCAGCAATCGCCTGGTTGATGCCTTTGGCTCCAAGACTGCCGCCCGTCGCCAGGACGACCGGTCCGGATGGGTTCAGTCCGAAATGACGGAAGGCTTCTTCGCGGGACACCTTGCTCTGCACGATCGAATGGCGGACAGGATTGCCGGTAATGACGATGCGGCCGGAGGGAAAGAATTTCTCCATGCCGTCACTGGCGACGAATATGCGGGTGGCCTTCTTTCCCAATAAGATATTACTCTTCCCTGCGAAAGAATTGCTCTCATGTATAAAGGTAGGGATGCCCCTGGCCTGTGCGGCGCGCAAGACCGGGAAGCTGGAATAACCTCCCACGCCTATAACCGCATCCGGACGGAAGGCGCGCAGGATGCGACCCACCTGAAAAAAGCTTTTGATCAGCTTGAAAGGCAATCCTGCATTTTTTATCAAAGAGCTTCTATTGAAGCCGGCGATGTCGATGCCTTCGATGCGATAACCGGCCTGGGGGATCTTCTCCATTTCCATTTTGCCTTTGGCCCCGACAAACAGCAATTCGATGGAGGGATCGATCTTTTGCAGCGCTCCTGCTATGGCAATGGCGGGGAAGATATGGCCGCCGGTGCCTCCGCCTGCTATGATGATCCGCCTGCTCATGCCGGTGAGCCCTCCGACTGCTCTACATTGCGCGCTACGCTGAGGATGATGCCGATGGCCAGACAGGTGAACAGGAAGGAGCTGCCTCCCATGCTGACCAGGGGTAGCGTTACGCCGGTGACCGGAAATAAGTTGACGTTGACCGCCATATTGGCGAGTGCTTGTATCACCAGGGTGAAGCTGAGACCCAATGCCAGGAAGGCCCCGAAGGCAAAGGGGCATCGCCGGAAAATGCGGATGCTGCGCAGCAGGAATACCAGGTAGATGACGACGATAAAAATGCCGCCTATCAGGCCATATTCTTCGATGATGATAGCGTAGATGAAATCGGAATAAGGGTGCGGGAGAAAATTTCGCTGCTGGCTGTTACCGGGTCCCAGCCCGAAGATACCGCCCTTGGCGATAGCGATCTTGGCCTGGTTCGTCTGGTAGTTGTTATCCTCGAGGTCCTCTTTTCCACCGTAGATAAAAGTCTCTACCCTGCTGATCCAGGTATCTACGCGGACGAAGATCCGGGACCGGCCTTCCGTCCTGGGTTTTTCCGTCGATCCGCCATTCGATTTATGTCGGATGATCGCGGCGCCGATGAGGATCACTACGGGTATGGCGGCGACGAGAATGGTCAGCATCAGGTGTTTGGCGCTGACCCTGCCGATGAACAGCAGCAGGAGGCTGGTAGCGCCGACCAGAAGTGCAGTGGACAAATTAGCCGGAGCGATCAGCAGGCAGATGATGGCGACCGGGGTAATGACCGGCAGGAAGCCGGTGCGGAAATCCTTGATCGTATCCTGTTTTTTGCTGAGCAGCCTGCTGAGGTACATGAACAGCGCCAGTTTGGCGAGGTCCGAGGTCTGGAACGTCATGTTGATGATGGGCAGGCGTATCCAGCGGCTGCCTTCATTGAGCTTGACCCCGAAAAACAGCGTATAGAGCAACAGCGGGATAGACACGAGGAAGATGATCATGGCCACCCGGGAATAGATCGTATAGTTGACCTGGTGGGCGAAATAAATGATCATGACGCCGACCAGGATGAAAGCGAATTGTTTGAACAGGTATATTTCGGTGTTGCCTTTGTACATTTTGTAGGCGAGCAGGCCGGTAGAGCTATAGACCACCAACAGCGATACGATGGCCAGCAGAAAAACTGCGGTCCAGATGACCTTGTCGCCTCTGGTCCTGGACCGGAGGCCGGCGAAAGGCGTTTTTTCTATCGTTGTCGTGTTGCTCATTTACAGGTCTCTCAGTTCCTTACAGATCTCTTACTGCCTCTTTAAATTGTTTTCCTCTGTCCTCATAATTCTTGAACAGGTCAAAGCTGGCGCAGGCCGGGCTCAGCAGTACGGTATCTCCTTTTGTGGCAAAGTGGAAGGCGGCCTTGACCGCTTCTTCCGCGCTCGTGGTGTTGACCATGAGAGATACATCGTTCTGAAAAGCTTCGTGAATCTTCCGGTTGTCCAGTCCCAGGCAGACGATAGCCTTGACCTTTTCCTTTACCAGGTCGCGGATCAGGGAATAGTCATTCCCTTTGTCCACGCCACCCAGGATCAGGATAGTAGGGTGTTCCATGCTTTCCAGGGCATACCAGGTACTGTTGACATTTGTAGCCTTGGAATCGTTGATGAATTCGACGCCGCGGACCGTGCTGACGTATTCCATCCGATGCTCCAGGGCTTCGAAGCTGCGGATGGCCTCCCTGATCTTTTCCTTCCGGATGCCAACGGTGGCGGATGCGATACCTGCTGCCATAGTGTTATATTGATTGTGAATGCCTTTGAGGGCAAAATCATAGATGCTCATCTGCAATTTCTCACTGCCTGTATTGATATTCATCTGTCCGTTCCTGATCGATCCTCCTTGGTTGGTTTCCTGTTGCATAGTAAATGGTAATGGGTTAGAATGAAAGGGAAATTGGTCTATATATTTTTTTATCACGGGGTCGTCCTGGCAATAAATAAAATAGTCTTCGGTTGTCTGGTTCATTACAATCCGGAATTTGCTGCGGATGTAATTTTCAAATTTGTAATCATAGCGGTCGAGGTGGTCTTCGGTGATATTGGTGAGGATCGCCACATCGGGCCGGAAGGTGACGATGTCATCCAGCTGGAAGCTGCTGATCTCCGCCACATACCATTTCTTCGGATCTTCTGCGACCTGCCGGGCGAAGGAATACCCGATATTTCCGACGAGGGCACAGTCCAGACCGCCATGGCGGCAGATATGATATGTCATGGCGGTAGTCGTGGTCTTACCGTTGCTGCCGGTGATGCCGATGATTCTGCTGTCGCCTTTGTAGCGATAAGCGAGCTCTATCTCACTGATGATGGGTACGCCTTTCTTCCTTATCTCCTTTACCAGCTCATTCTTTTCGGGGATACCTGGGCTTTTCATGATTTCGTCGGCAGCCAGGATGCGGGAGGCAGTGTGCCTGCCCTCTTCGAATTCGATACCGTGGGTACTGAGCGTATGGCGGTACTGTTCTTTCAGCGGGCCGCCATCGGACACAAAGACGTCATAGCCGCGTTCGGCCGCCAATATGGCCGCGCCGACGCCGCTCTCACCACCACCTAGTATGACCATTCGCTGTTTCATGTCGTCCGTTAATTTCCCTTTATTGGATTTCCATCTCTACTGGTTCATAGGGTCAGGATCGTCTGATCCGACGGATTATGGGGGTTCTTCAGAAGTATGGATTTACTGCACCACAATTTCTTTTACAGCAGAGCGAACCCGGGGTTCACCTTGGTCAAGGCACGGCTGTTGTCAGCCGATTTGGTTTTTCATATACCTATTTACCTGATCTTTAGTGTAGCGATTGCGAACGCCACACAAAGAATCGTAATAATCCAGAACCTGGTAACGATCTTACTCTCATGATAGCCAAGCTTCTGATAATGATGATGGAGCGGACTCATGAGAAAGACCCTTCGACCTTCGCCTTTCTTCTTCTTTGTATATTTGAAATAGGATACTTGTATGACTACGCTAAGACTTTCTACCAGGAAGACACTGCAGAAGATGGGTATCAGCCATTCTTTCCTCACGATGATCGCCAGGGCGGCGATGATACCCCCGAGGGTAAGGCTGCCCGTATCGCCCATGAATACCTGTGCGGGATAAGCATTATACCATAGGAATCCCACGCAGGCGCCGATGAGGGCACCGATGAAGATGGACAGTTCGCCCAGGTTAGGAATATACATGATATTCAGGTATTCGGCGAAGCGGATATTGCCGCTTGCATAGGCAAATATGCCCAGGCAGGCTCCGATAAGGGCGCTGGTACCTGTGGCCAGGCCGTCGAGTCCATCCGTCAGGTTGGCGCCGTTGGATACTGCCGTGACGATAAAGATCACAATAATGATATACAATATCCAGGTCAATCCTCTCAAGGCCGCCGGCAGCAGCTTGGAGTAGTTGAATTCATGGTTCTTGACGAAGGGGATAGTGGTGATAGGTTCTCTTGCTTCCACGAAAACCTTCCTATCCTTCCCCAGGGTGACTATCTTGAGACCGGTGGTATCGGCGGGCAGGCCCACGCCTACGTATTCGCGCCATACGCGGGTACTGGTATTGAAATACAGCGTATATCCGACCACGAGACCCAGCACTACCTGGCCGAGGATCTTGAACCAGCCAGCGAGGCCATCCTTATCTCCTTTTTTATAGGCCACTCCCTGCTGTTTGGCGATACGTTTGGCCCTAAGCTTGAGGTAATCGTCGATGAAACCGATGACGCCCAGCCAGACGGTGCTGAAAAGCATGAGCCGGATATAGGCTTTATGTAAGTCGGCCAGCAGCAGTGTCGGGATGAGTATGGCGAGAATAATAATGAACCCACCCATGGTAGGGGTGCCTTTTTTCTGCTGTTCGCCTGCCAGTCCCAGATCCCTGACGGTCTCGCCGATCTGTTTTCTGAGGAGATATTGGATCAGTCTTTTTCCGAAGATCATGCTGACGACGAGAGAGAAAAGCACGGCCAGCAGCACCCGGAAGGTGATGAACTGAAACAGGGCGCTGCCCGGCACTTTAATGCTATTCTGTCTGAACCATTCAAATAAGTAATACAGCATGCGGTCAATTTGTACGGACCTGTCGTCCGTTATTTTTCAAGCAAATCGAATAACCCGGTCAAAATTTGTTTGTCGTCGAATGGATATTTTACTCCTTTTATCTCCTGGTATTTTTCATGTCCTTTTCCTGCGATGAGCAGGATGTCTTCGGTCGCGGCGAGGTTGACGGCGGTGCGAATGGCCTCTTTGCGGTCGGTGATCGAGATATATTTTCTTTTTGCCGCCGTGTTGAGGCCTTCTTCAATATCGCGGATGATCTGTTCGGGGTCTTCGCTCCGGGGATTATCCGACGTGAAGATCACTTTATCGCTATACTCGCAGGCGGCCGCGCCCATGAGCGGCCTTTTCGTTTTGTCGCGGTCTCCGCCACAACCGACGACGGTGATGATCCGTTCGTGGCCCTTGCGCAGTTTTTGGATAGTGACCAGTACATTGATCAGGGCGTCAGGCGTATGGGCATAGTCTACGATGCCGATGATCTTTTCCTTCGGCGATACGATATAGTCGAACCGGCCTTCGGCCCCGGTCAGCGTACTGAGACAGCGCAGCACTTCTCCCCTTTCCTCGCCCAGGCAGATGGCGGCGCCATAGACGGCCAGCAGGTTATAGGCATTGAACTCACCGATCAGCCGGAAATGGACCTCCTGGTCGTTGATGGTCATTACCAGCCCGGTAAGGTTGTTTTCCAGGATCTTTCCCTTGAATTCCGCGAGGGTCTTCAGGCTATAGAAATATTTCTTCGCGTGTGTATTCTGTAACATCACTGCTCCGCGCTTGTCGTCTGCGTTAGAGATGGCGAACGCTTCGGAGGGAAGGGAGTCGAAGAAGGATTTCTTGACCCGGATATATTCTTCGAAAGTCTTATGATAGTCCAGGTGGTCGTGGGTGATGTTGCTGAACAGGCCGCCGGCGTATTTGAGGCCTGCGATTCGTTGCTGGTGGATAGCGTGCGAGCTGGTCTCCATGAAAACATGGGTACAGCCTGTATCTGCCATTTCTTTCAGCAGGGCGTTCAGGTGGAGAGGATCAGGGGTCGTATGCGTGGCCGGCACGATGCGGTCGCCGATATGATTTTCTACGGTGCTGAGCAGGCCGCAGGTATACCCCAGCCCGGAAAAGAGCTTGTACAGCAGGGTTGCGATCGTCGTCTTGCCGTTAGTGCCCGTAACACCGACCAGTTTGAGCCTTTCGGTAGGCTGACCGTAGAAATTATGGGCAATGATTCCGGCAGCGGCGGCCGAGCTCTCCACTTGTACGTAGGTTACTCCTGCAGCGAGTGAGGAGGGCAGTTCTTCACAAATGATCAAGGTGGCGCCTGCCGCGATGACCTGCGGAATGAACTGGTGGCCGTCGGCATAGGTACCTTTGACGGCAATGAACAGGGTGCCGGGGCCGGCCAGGCGGGAATCCGTCTGAAGATTATCTACCTGCCTGTCCAGTTCGCCCTGGACGGACCTGATGCTTACCTTATATAATATGTCCTGCAGATGTGCCATAGCCCTTTCGGGTTTCGTTTCGTCAATCCAGTTGAATCAATATTGTTTCGTTCTTTTTGCATGCCGAGCCTGGTTGGAGGCTTTGCACCTTTACTCTTCCGCTGCCCCGTACCGCAACTTTCAGGTCCATGCCTTCCAGCAGGTAGAGCGCATCCTTCAGTCCCATTCCCTTCACGTCGGGTACAGCCTGCCGGGAGACCAGTTCTCTGTTGAGGACCGGCCTGCCCCCTTCGTTGGAGGCGTAGAGGCGGCTCCATTCGTTCTTTGCCGCCGAATCGGAGTAGGCGAGATCGAAGGTCTGTTGCACCTGCCGGATGTCGCGGGTGTAGCCGGCGTAGTAGTACCGGGAGCTGTCCCTGTTGAGGCCGGGGGGCTGGGACAGGTCGGGATCGACGCTCATCAGTTTATCGGCCAGTTCTTTGAAGACCGGTCCGGCGACTTTGGCGCCGAGGTACACTTTGGCAAAGGGGTGATTTTTGATCACCACGATGCAGGTATATTTCGGATGGTCGGCCGGGAAATAGCCTACAAAGGATGCCTGATAAATATGGTCTGCATAGCCGCGGGGGCCGTTTGCGACGAGGGCGGTGCCTGTTTTGCCGGCAACCTTATAAAAGGAATTATGGAATAAAGAGTGGGCGGTGCCTTCCGGGTCAGTGCATACGCCTTCCAGGCATTCTTTCAGTTGCCGGAGCGTTGTCTCGCTACAGATATGGTCAATCAGCGTGACGGGTTCAGTCTCTTTGACCGTGATGCCCGATTCCTGGACAGCGCTGACCAGGTAGGGCTTCATCATCCTGCCATTGTTGGCTACTGCGTTGTAAAGGGTAAGGGTTTGCAGCGGGGAGATCAGGATCGAGTAACCGAAGGCCATCCAGGGGATGGCGGTGGCGCTCCAGTTGCGTGATCCGGGATGCAGAACGACCGGGTTAGCCTCGCCGACGAGGTCGATACCGGTAGGCCGGTCGAGCCTTAATTTTTTCAGGTGCGAGATGAATCCATTGGGATTGCCTTCATAGTGGCTGTAGGCCAGTTTGGCCATGCCGACGTTTGAACTGAGCTCGAACGCCTGTTTGACGGTAAAATCCCTGTTGTCGTGAGGCTCCGAGTCAAAGACCGTGCGGCCGGCTACTTTCCAGGTACCGCCTTCGAGATTGATCTTATCGGTCAGCGCTATCTTTTTATCTTCCAGCAAGGACAGCATGGTAGCGAGCTTGAAAGTCGATCCGGGTTCGGTGGCACGGATGGAATAGTTGAGGTCTTCCCAGTAGGAACTATCAGGCTGGAGGCCCAGATTGGCAATAGCCTTGATCTTGCCAGTAGCCACTTCCATGACGATACAGGTGCCATGTTCGGCTTTGTTAGCGATCATTTCTTTGAGCAGGGCATTCTCGGCGATGTCCTGGATATTGACATCGAGCGTGGTAATGATATCCTTGCCGTTCTGCGATTCTATTTCATATCCTTCGACGGGCACATAGGTGCCGCCGGCTATGTATCGGACGAGCCGGCGGCCGGATTCACCTTTCAAGAGGGTATCATAGGTACGTTCAAGACCGACGTTTTGAGCGTTCGCTCTTGCCAGGCCAATGGTACGATTGGCCAGCAAGCCGAAGGGGTTCAACCTTTTATTGTTCACTTCTGCGATGAAGCCGCTCTTGTTACGGCCTTCGCGGACGAGCGGGAAATTGCGGAGCTGCTGGTATTTTTCGAAGGAAACGTTCGACTGAAGTTCGTAGTAGCGGTCGACGCGGCGGTAGCCTTGCAGCAGTACCTTTTTGTAGGCTGCGGCAGATTGATCGCCGAAGAGGTGAGCCAGGCAAAGGGAAAGAGAGTCGAGGTTGTCGGTGAAGCGGCGGCCGTTCTTTTCCCGGAGGCCATCGGCGCCGAAGTCGACATAGATATTGAAATAGGGGATGGAAGTACTGAGCATGCTGCTGTCTTCGCTGTAGATGGTGCCCCTTTCCGCATCGAGTTCGATGAACTTCTGATGGAGGCTATCGCTGAGGCTTTTCCAGTAGGCGCCCTGTACGCGTTGGATATAGATCACCTTTCCCAGCACGATGCAGCTCAGCACTGCGATGCCGATAAAGCTAACGTAGACTCTCCATAATATGTCGCGTTTGACTTCCATTCTATATTAAAAAAGCATCTTATTTCTGTGTACTATCGATGAGCACGAAAGGCGGGCTGGTCAGCTCTTTCAATCCGAAGGGTTCGACGGCCCTGGCCAGTTCGCTTTCCTTACTGCGGAACATCACTTCACTCTTCAGTGTCTTGTATTCGTATTGCAATTCTTTCAGTTCTTTGTTGGTCCGGTTGAGGTCCCGGGAGATCTTATCGGCATAATGGCCGTTATAGATGTAGATCACGGCGAGCGATGCGAGGAACAGCAGGAAGCTAACATTCCTGACGACCCAGCGATAGCCCATTTGGGAGGGTTGCCAGCGGGTGCGGCCGGAGGGGTTGGCGCCAGTGCCGGTCTCCGGGTTGGCGCCTGCGGCATCGGCGGAGGGCTTTTCACGGTTGGCGCTGCCGGGGATCGTGCCTTTGCCGGGGATGACAGCGGCGGCCGCCGAAGCTTCAGCAGCCGTGATCTTTTGCGGCGCTTCCGGAGCTTCCTCCCAGGGAGGCATCGATTCGCTATCGTTTGTCGTTCTCTTCATGCTGACTGATCAGGCGATGACCATTGGTTATATGCGTTCGGCGACCCGGAGTTTGGCACTACGGGATCGCGGGTTTTCTTTCAATTCTTTTTTGCCGGGCGTTACCGGTCGTTTGGTAATGACTTTTAACAGGGATGTCGCCTTAGGTTGCCCGAATGGGTCAGGCGGGTCTTCTTCGTCCAGGAATGAACCTTTTTTAAAGAAATTCTTCACGAGCCTGTCTTCCAGGGAATGAAAGGTGATGATCGCTATCCGGCCGCCGGGCGAGAGGAGTCCCGGGGTTTGCTGGAGCATTTCTTTCAATGCGCCCAGTTCATCATTGACTTCAATCCGTAATGCCTGGAAGACCTGGGCAAAGTACTTGTTAGGATTTCCTTTCACCACGCTGTCCAGCGCCGATTTGAAATTCGGGATGGTCTTCAGCGAAACCGAGCGTCGCACCTGGACGATCGTACGGGCCAGGGTTTTGGCGTTCGTCACCTCGCCGTATTGCTCGAACAGTTTGTGCAGCTGCTGTTCGGGCCAGGTATTGACCACTTCATAAGCGGTGAGCGCCTGCCGTCTGTCCATGCGCATATCCATCTCGCCTTCGAAGCGGAAGGAGAAGCCCCTGCCGGCTTCGTCGAACTGGTGGCTGCTGACGCCGAGGTCAGCGAGAATGCCGTCGACGGCGGTGGCGTCATGAAGACGCAGGAAGCGGGCCAGGTGACGGAAATTATGAGGCAGGAAGGTGATGCGGTCGTCGGGTGGCAGGTTCCGTCGGGCGTCGCTGTCCTGATCGAAGGCATAGAGCCGGCCTTTGGGTCCGAGTCTTTGGAGGATACTCCTGGAATGGCCCCCACCGCCGAAGGTACAGTCGACGTAACGTCCTTCGGGGCGAATGTTCAGTCCATCAAGCGCTTCCTCCAGCAGGACAGGCAGGTGATAGGCGTCCTGGCTGCTGTTAAGAGGCTGGATCATGACTGAGGCCCTCCGGGGTTCATCACCTGCCTTGCCAGGCTGCTGAATGTTTCCGGTGAAAAAGATTCAAAGAACTGTTGGTACTTAGTTTTATCCCAGATCTCGATTTTGTCTACGGCTGCTACCAGCACGATGTCTTTTTCGAGGCCGGCATGCTCTTTCAGGTTTTGAGGGATCAGGAGCCGGCCTGCCGAGTCCAGTTCCGCCATTGTCGCCCCGTTGAGGAAATATCTCCTGAATTGTCGAACTTCGGGGTCAAAATCATTCAATTGGCTGATTCTGGCGAAAATCGGTTCCCAGCTTTTCATCGGGTAGAGGCTCAGGCATTTTTCAAATCCTCTGTTGATGACAAACTGGGCAGCTCCTTCTTCCGGCAGCTGCTTTTTGAAGCCGACCGGGAGCAAGAAGCGACTTTTCGAGTCGAGAGTAGCTTCGTATTCGCCCAGAAAACCAACCATTTATGAGGAATTGAATCAATTAATAGTTAAACTAACACAAAATAACACTTTTTCCCACTATGCCCGCGGAAAATGGAAAATTTAATTTTTCCACAACAGTGTATTACGCCAGGGGCATTCAGGGGCGGGTTTAAAGGTGATTTGGAGGCCGATTTTGGTCTGATTCGACCGTGGATAGGCTGTGAATTACGGTGGATAAGGTGGGGATAAGCGCCAAGGCTAGTGTAAAGGGGGCGAATAAGGGTCGAAAACTGTATTTATGGCTAATGCAGGATATTCGGGAACGCCCGGACTGGGTGCATCTGTTTGCTGCTTCGCGGGCTATTTTCGAGGAGGGGATGCGGGCGTTGACAGCTGCGAGTCTGCAGCATCCGCGTATTGTTATCTGGGTGTCCTGGTATAAGAAGAGCTCCGGTGTGGCCACCGATCTGACCGGGGATTTTATCCGGGGTTTTGCGTTGGAGAATGGGCTGGTGGACATTAAGGTGTGTGCCGTCAGCGATTTATGGAGCGGATTGAAGTTGGTGGTGCCGTTAAACAAACGCTGAGGATGCCGGTCTCATTGGCAGACGAGGGAGCTGAAGGGAATGGTTCAAAAGGATTTTCAGGTTGATACGGATGATTTTTATGTAAAGGTTATTGTGCGCTAAGCGGCAGCTCGTAAACCAACGCCTCATAGGGCCGCAGGGTGTCCGATGACGGTGCGTCGCGATAGTTATTCAGCAGGAGTTTTGCACGGGTGAGGTCGATACCGGTCATGGGCGCCGCGGGATGATCCCTGAAGTTCAGCAGGATGAGCATTTTTTTCCCGTAGCCTTCCCGGGTATAGGCATAGACGTCGGGGTTGTCTTTATCGAGCAGGGTATATTGGCCATAGACCAGCACGAGATTGTCCTTGCGCAGCTGCACGGCGCGCCGGAAATAATTCAGGACCGAATTCGGGTCGTTTTCCTGGGCAGCCGCATTAACGGTGGCATAATCCGGGTTGACTTCGATCCAGGGCCTACCGGTGGTAAAGCCTGCGTTAGCGGTACTATCCCATTGGAAAGGGGTACGGCTGTTGTCCCGGGATGTCTGTTGCTGCTCCTGCAGGAAGGCTTTCAGGTCACCGCCCTTGTTCTTTACCTCTTTATATTTGTTGATCGTAGCGATGTCGCGGTAGTCCTCTATCCTATCGAACCGGATATTCCGCATTCCGATCTCATCGCCGTTATAGTAATAAGGCGTACCCCGCATGGTCATGATGAAAGTGGTCAGCATTTTGGAAGAAACGGCCCTGAATGCCGGGCTATCGTTGCCCCAGTGGCTGACCATGCGAGGCTGGTCATGGTTGGCAAGGAAAATAGCGACCCATCCTTTTTCAGCGAATGCGCTGTCCCATTTGGAGTATATTTTCTTAAAGTCGGCTAGACTATAATCCGGACTGCCGTGCCCGAGATCGATGCCGTCGAAAGGGTAAGCCATGCTGAGCTCGTGGCGGTCGGGGTCTACCAGCGCATGTGCGTCTTCGAGGGTGCTGCCTGCGCCTTCCGCCACGGTCATGATGTCGTAATGGCTGATCACCTGCCTGTTCATTTCCTGCAGGTAATCGTGCAGGTGCGGACCCATGCCATAATAGCGGTTGATATCTTTTTCATAACCCGGCGGAAAGACCGGCCAGGTGGTATCCTTGGCCACGAACTGGAAGGCATCCATTCGAAAACCGTCGATGCCTTTATCGAGCCAGAATTTCATGATATCGTATACTTCCCGGCGAACGGCGGGGGTTTCCCAGTTGAGATCAGGTTGTTTGCGGGAGAAATAATGCAGGTAATAAGCCTGGGTTGTCGTATCGTATTTCCAGGCGTCGCTGTTGACATCGAAGAAACTCCAATGGGGAGTAGGTTTTCCCCTTTCTGCATTCCACCAGTGATAATAATCGCGATAAGGATTGGTACGCGAGCTTCGGGATTGTTGGAACCAGGGGTGTTCGTCGCTGGTATGATTGACGACGAGGTCCATGACCAGCCTGATGTTACGCCGGTGCATTTCGCTCAGCAGGGTGTCGAAATCCGCCATGGTCCCGAAGTCCTTCATGATATTGCGGTAATCGCTGATGTCATAGCCATTGTCATCATTCGGCGAAGAATAAATGGGATTCAACCAGATCACGTTGACGCCGAGGCTTTTGATATAATCCAGTTTGGAGATGATGCCTTTGAGGTCGCCGATGCCGTCGCCATTGTCGTCTTTGAAACTGCGGGGGTAGATCTGGTAGACCACCGCCTCCTTCCACCATTTTCGTTCTGCGCCACCGGTATCCGTCCCGGACGTTGCTGCCGGGTGGTTATTGCTACAAGAAATCAGCATAGATAATATCGGCAATAAAGTGATGAATCTTTTCATAATGGCTAGCTAAAAGTAGACTTTTTGGCTAATATTGCGGTTGCATGCACCCTAAAGATATTTCTATAGCCGATTACACCTACGAGCTGCCTGCTTCATTCATCGCCGATTATCCTTTGGCGGAGCGGGATGCGAGCCGGTTGCTGGTATACAGGGACGGGGTTATCGGCGAAACGGTCTACAGGAATATCGCCGCGGAGTTGCCCGACGGCGCGCTGCTGGTGTTCAACAACACGCGGGTAGTGGAGGCGCGGATCCTTTTTCAAAAGGCGACCGGCGCCTCGATCGAGATCTTCTGCCTGGAGCCGCCGGATGACTATGGGGGGATGGTAGCGGCCATGTCACAGACAGGCAGGGTGCGATGGAAATGCCTGATCGGCGGCGCATCGAAGTGGAAGCCGGGGCAGGTACTGAGCAAGACGATCGCGGACGATCGCGGACGCGGCGCGGGGATCACGCTGGAAGCGCGGTATGTGGAAAAGCTGGCCGACGCCTTCCTGGTGGAATTGTCGTGGGAACCGGCGGAACTATCTTTTGCGGAACTGCTGCACCGGGCAGGGCTGATCCCTCTCCCACCCTATATCCACCGGCTGCCCGATGCATCGGACAGTGAACGATACCAGACAGTTTATGCGCGTCATGACGGGTCGGTAGCTGCTCCGACAGCGGGCCTGCATTTTACCGGGGCCATCTTTGAATCGTTGGAGGCCCGGCATATCAGACGGACTTTCGTGACCCTGCATGTGGGAGCGGGCACTTTCCTGCCCGTGAAGGCCCCTACCCTCGAAGGGCATACGATGCATACCGAATTCATTACCGTGACGCGGGCGACCATCCGGGAATTGCTGGAAGCACTGACCGGGGGCCATCCGGTCATCCCGGTAGGGACGACGTCGGCACGGACTGTCGAGAGCCTGTACTGGCTGGGAATAAAAGCACTGCGGGAGCCGGCGATTGGGCCGGGGGAGCTGGTGGTCAGGCAATGGGACGCTTATGAAGTGGATGTGGTGGCGGGTGAGGCGGCCGATGGGGGACATGCGGGCGACGCGGGACATGCGGGCGATGCGGCTCAGGAGAGCGTTGACCCGGCAGTGGCGCTGAATGCTTTGCTGAGTTGGATAGACAGGCAGGGATTGGAGCAGTTGATCACCACGACGCAATTACTGATCACTCCCGGCTATCGCTGGAAGATAGCAAAGGCGCTGATCACAAATTTTCATCAGCCGGAGAGTACGCTGCTATTGCTGGTGGCATCGCTGATTGGGGAAGACTGGAGAAAGGTATATGACTATGCTTTGGAGCATGGGTTCCGGTTCCTCAGTTATGGAGATGGGTGCCTGTTATTCGGGGCGGATGGATCGACGGCGGGTCAGCAACAGCCGGCGGCTAGCTTTTGAGCGGGAATTCGAGAGTAAAGGTCGTTCCTTTTCCGACCGTGCTGTCCACTTTGATCTTTCCCCGTTGTGCTTCGACGATGGTCTTGACATAACTGAGGCCGAGGCCGAAACCTTTTACGTTGTGGAGGTTGCCTGTATGAGCGCGGTAGAATTTTTCGAAGATGCGGCGCTGGGTCTCTTTGCTCATGCCTATTCCGTTGTCTTCGATCCGGATAACGAGGCTTTTGGTTGTGCTGTGGGTCGTGATCCTGATCAGCAGATTCTCTTTCGAATATTTGACGGCGTTGTCGATGAGGTTGGTGATGAGGTTCATGAAATGCACTTCATCGGCCTCGATCAGATCGTTCTTGGCATTGAGTTGTAATTCCGCGCTGCCCCCGTTGCCTTCGAGCTGCAGCTGGAAATTTTCCATCGCTTCCTGAATAATCTGGTGGACATGCAATGAGCGAAGATTCAGCTGCTGGTCTTGCCGGTCCAGCAGGGAAGCCTGAAGGATGGTCTCCACCTGTTTGTTCATCCGCCGGTTCTCTTCCTTGATGATACCGGTGAAATAGCCTGATTTCTCGCGGTCATGGATCACTTTTTCATTCCGCAGGGCATCCACGGCCAGGGAAATGGTGGCCAGGGGCGTCTTGAATTCGTGGGTCATGTTATTGATAAAATCGTTCTTTATCTCAGCGAGCTTTTTTTGCCGCAGCAGGGTGCTGATGGTAACGTAAAAGGCTGCGATGATGACAAGGGTGAAGAAAATGGCGCTAATAATCATGAAGCGCATTTCGCCCTGGACCAATCCATTAAAATCGTGAACAACGACATACAGGGCCTCATCCGCCAGGATACTGCTGGCATCGGTATTTTCAGGAGCTTGAAGGGGGAGAATGAAGAGCCAATTGCGATTCGTATCATCATACGCCTGGATGAAATTCGGGGATTGCAGTTCATACGAAGTATGAAAACTCTGATCGGAAGATCCCGCGTTGGAAGTAAGGGAGAAATCGAAACCAGCATTTTTCATTCCGGCTTTATCGAAGGCTTTGCGCAGTCGGCTGTAAATTTCCTGTTCGGAATAGCTCTGGGTAATGGAAGGCACCCGCAGCAACTCCGAAATGAGGGGATCGGTCGGCCGCCAGACGGCTCCCGGCTTCATCCGTAATATCCGTGAACCGGATACGTTGCCCCGTTCGTCGACGAGATCCTGGGCGACTTTAGCCACCACCTCAACCGCGATGCGCTGGTGCAGTTGATCTTTCTTGTTCTCAATCATCGTCAATATCCAGTTGATCTGGATGTAGATAATTCCGATCAGGGAGAGCGTGATCAATACAATAATGACAGGGAAAATTTTTTTCAAACCCATACTTAATTGTCCAACTGTAAAATTATCAATAAGGATGAAGGGTACCCTATATACCTTGAGTCAGCAAGGGTATTTAACGTAGGTTTCACAAAGAAAGGGGATTTCAGGGTAAAAAGTGCATTTTGTTATATCGCAGGAATCCTTAATTTCGATATTATGGACGGCCCTGCACCAGGCATATTGTTAATTGCGGATCCTTTTCTGAAAGACCCGAATTTCATGCGCACTGTGGTGTTCCTGTGTGAACACCAGGACGAAGGCAGTTTTGGGTTTGTGCTGAACAAGAACTACGACTACACGCTGGATGAGCTGGTCAGCGGGCTGGATGATCTGACAAAGATCCCCGTCTATCTCGGCGGACCGGTGCAGATGGACACGATCCATTTTCTGCATCAGTATCCGGACAAGATCACCGGTGGTTATGAGATCATCGATGGGGTTTTCTGGGGCGGCAATTTCGAGACAGCGATCGAGCTGATCCGGTCGGGGGAGATCGATGTGGGGAAGATAAGGTTCTATATCGGCTATTCCGGCTGGGGCGGCGGGCAGTTAGCCGTTGAATTAAAAGAGAAATCCTGGTTGACCGTTCCGGCGAGCAGGAGATTGGTCTTTCACAAAAAGCCTTCAGAAATATGGAAGGATGCCCTGCGCGATCTTGGCGGTGAGTATGAGATGATGGTCAATTTTCCTATCGATCCGCAATTGAATTAGACGGGTACTGCGCCTTCGACCAATACGGTAACTTTATTGTTCAGCACTTCCACGAATCCGCTCTGGATCGTGAAAAAAGCCAAATGGTTATTCTTGTCTTTCAGGACTTTTACCTTTCCTATTTTCAGCGCGCTGACCAGGGGAGCATGGTTGTTCAATACTTCGAACAGACCCATGACGCCGGGTAATTGCACGCCGTATACATCGGCGCTGAAAAGTTTCTTCTCGGGTGTTAAGATTTCCAGGTTCATACCCAACCCTAGCGGGTGTTTTAGTTAAATGAATTCAATCACTACTACTGACGTGCCTGTTCAATCAATTTCTTGCCTTTCTCGATGGCGTCGTCGATGCTACCTACCAGGTTGAAGGCTGCTTCGGGATATTCATCCACTTCGCCGTCCATGATCATATTGAAACCACGGATCGTTTCTTCGATGGGCACCAGCACCCCTTTCAGCCCCGTGAACTGCTCAGCCACATGGAACGGCTGGGACAGGAAGCGCTGTACTTTGCGGGCGCGGGCAACGGTCATTTTATCTTCGTCGCTCAGTTCATCCAAACCGAGAATGGCAATGATATCCTGCAGTTCTTTATAGCGCTGGAGAATCAATTTGACGCTGTTGGCGCATTTGTAGTGTGCGTCACCTACGATGAGCGGGGTGAGGATACGGGAGGTGGAGTCCAGCGGATCGACGGCGGGATAGATACCCAGATCGGCAATCTTACGGCTCAATACGGTAGTCGCATCCAGGTGGGCGAAGGTCGTAGCGGGCGCAGGATCGGTCAGGTCATCAGCGGGCACATATACGGCCTGTACGGAGGTGATGGACCCGTTCTTGGTGGAGGTGATCCTCTCCTGCATCAGGCCCATTTCCGTTGCCAGGGTAGGCTGATAACCTACGGCCGAGGGCATACGACCCAGGAGCGCCGAGACTTCGGACCCGGCCTGGGTGAAACGGAAGATATTGTCTACGAAGAACAGGATATCGCGTCCCTGGCCTTTTCCGTCGCCATCGCGATAGTATTCGGCTACGGTCAGACCGCTGAGGGCCACACGGGCGCGGGCGCCGGGAGGCTCGTTCATTTGGCCGAACACGAAAGTGGCTTTGGATTCGGATAGCTCCTGCATGTTGACTTTGCTCAGGTCCCAACCACCTTTTTCCATGTCGTGTTTGAAATCCTCGCCGTATTTCATAATACCGGCTTCGATCATTTCGCGCATCAGGTCATTCCCTTCGCGGGTACGTTCGCCGACACCGGCAAAAACGGATACGCCTGCATAGGCCTTTGCGATATTGTTGATCAGTTCCTGGATGAGTACGGTCTTTCCAACACCGGCTCCACCGAAGAGGCCAATCTTGCCGCCTTTGGCATAGGGCTCGATCAGATCGATGACCTTGATCCCTGTGAACAGCACTTCCGTGCTGGTGCTGAGGTTTTCGAAGGCCGGGGGCTTGGCGTGGATGGGACGGCCGCCGACTTTGGACACGGGGGGCAGTCCGTCAATTGGATCGCCGGTCACGTTGAACAGGCGGCCTTTGATGGCGTCGCCGACAGGCATGGTAATGGCAGAATTAGTGTCGGTCACGGGCAGCCCGCGAGTCAGTCCTTCAGTACCGTCCATGGCGATGCAGCGCACACTGTCCTCTCCGAGGTGCTGCTGAACTTCCAGCACGAGGGTTTCGCCATTGGACTTTTTGAGTTCCAGGGCGTTATAGATCTCGGGGAGTTTGCCATCAAACTGAACATCGATAACAGCGCCGATGATTTGTTTAATCTTACCGGTACTTGCCATATATAAAATAATTAGGGTTTAAAATTTGGCTGCAAAGGTAAGGGTGCAGGGGGAAAGAAACAATGAATTCTCTATTTTTGTTACTTTACCATTGCGCTATGCAACTAACAGAAGTAACCAATTCAGCCCTGGCCAAGGAGTTCATTCAGATCAACGTGCAATTAAACAGGGCTAATCCGGCTTATATCCGGCCAATCGATGATGAAATCGCAGAAGTATTCGATCCCGAGAGAAATAAGGCTTTCCGGCATGGGGAAGTAATACGGTGGATCCTGAAGGACAAGGATGACCAGCCAATCGGCCGCATCGCTGCTTTTGTCAACAAGCGGTATAAGAACAAAGGGGATGATGTTCCCGTGGGCGGAGTAGGCTTTTTCGACTGCATCAACAACCAGGAGGCTGCGGATATGCTGTTGGACGTTGCCCGCCACTGGCTGGGCCAGCGGGGGATGGAGGCCATGGATGGCCCTATCAATTTCGGCGAGCGGGACAAGTGGTGGGGGCTGCTGGTAGAGGGGTTCAATGAGCCTTTGTATAGCATGAACTTCAATCCGTCTTATTACAAGGAATTATTGGAGAACTATGGTTTTCAGCCCTTTTTCCACCAGTTATGCTTTGGCTTGGACCCACAGAAAAAGCTGAATGACAAGTTATTACAGCGACACGCCGCCCTTGCGGCCGACCCGGCTTATAGTGCGGAGATGATCAAAAAGAAAAACCTGGAGAAATACGCTCTGGATTTCCTGCGGGTCTATAATGAGTCGTTTGCGACGCATGGCGGGGGGAAAGAGATGCGGAAAGAACAAGCACTAGGCTTATTTAAGAAGATGAAGCCCCTGATCGACGAGAAGGTAGTCTGGTTTGCGTACCATAACGGCAGGCCGATCGGCATGTTCGTCAATATCCCGGAATTGAATCAATATTATAAGCACTTCAACGGGAAGTTCGGTCTGTTGCAAAAATTGTATTTCCTATGGCTGCGCCAGCGTGGCGCCTGCCGCCATTTTACCGGCATTGTATTCGCCGTAGTGCCTGATTATCAGGCCAAAGGGGTAGATGCCTATATGGTGGGCGAGTCAGCCAAGGTCATACAGCCGGATGGCTTTTATACCAACTATGAGATGCAATGGATCGGGGATTTCAATCCTAAAATGGTCAATATTGCCCGTACGCTGGGCGAAACGTATGTCAGCCGTAAACTGACGACTTACCGGTATTTGTTTGACCGGACGAAGGAGTTCAAGCGGCATCCGATGCTGGCGAAATAGGGGGGTGTCGCCGGTCAGGCTGGGTGCGGGTTGGCGCGGATCGTTCAGTTTGGGCCGGCCTTCCGGTTTTAGGAATTCATTCCCACAGAGAGAGTGACCGTAAAGGGATATGCCATAATAAACGCCTGATTGACAATTATTCAGATTTTGGCATAGCGTATGAAATACATGTATCACCTGAATAGATGAGTAGAACCAAATCGACAGGAAAGTACCTGATCGTAAAACTGAAAAACGCTTGAGGTCGCAAATTGCGACCTCAAGTTATTTTAAAGATCAGTAGCGCGGACGGATCTGTTGAAAGATCGTCCTGGAAAGATATCTGATTTTCTTTCGGCGACTCATGAACAGCAACCGGGTAAAAAGATCAAGCTGCACCGCTGCGCTGACCAGCGGAGCAGTAAAAGAATGTAAAGGGCCTGCGGAATTGGTTTTCATACACTTAAATTCGGAAATGATTTAATTATTGGATATTGGCACTGTGAACATACCCATTCTTCAACTATCAATGCGGTTTTTATATTGTCTCCTTCGAAAAATAGTTCTTTCCACTTATCAAAGCATGCTCTTTTGAGGCAGATCCGGCGCAGGGGACCATTTTGAGTTTTGCGGGAGGGCGGCAGGTGGTTGCGTATCCGGGGCTTCGAGGCTGATGCGCGGCGCGAATAATTTGTACAGCACGGGCGTCACGATACGGGTGAGGATCGTCGAGCTGAGCAGGCCGCCGATAATGACGATGGCGAGGGGTGAGTAAAGAGGATTACTCTCCGCGACGAGGGGGATCAGGCCGCCGATCGCGGTGAGTGTCGTCAGGATGATAGGGACGAAGCGCGTCTCGCCTGCCTCCTCGATCGCCTCATCCAGCCCTATGCCGTTCCGGCGCAGCTGGTCGGTATAATCGACCAGCAGAATGGAGTTCTTCACTTCGATGCCGATGAGGGCAATGATGCCGATGACTGCGACGAAGGAGAAGGTATTGCCGGAGATTAGCAGGCTGAGCACGGCCCCAATGATACCCAGGGGAACGACCGACAGCACGATCAGGGTACTCCGGAAGGTTTTGAATTCCAGGATGAGGACGCCCAGGATACCGAATAAGGTGATCAGCATGATCGCACCGATCCCGCCAAAACTATCCTGTTTGCTTTCCACCTCGCCGGCCGCTTTGTAACCTGTCCCTTTGGGAAAGGTCATCTTATCGAGCTGCTTCAATACGACATCCGTCACCCGGCTGGTGTTATCGCCGCTGCGAACAAAGGCGGTAATGGTCGTATAGCGGTCCCGGTCATAGTGATGGATGCTGGTGGGTGAGCTCTGCAGTCGGATATCCGCCAGCTGAGTAAGCGGGATGGGGACGCCGGTGGCCGAGTTAACCAATACTTTCCCGAGAGCATCGATGGTCTGACGTCCCGCGCGGGGCAGGCAGACGTTGATATTATAATCGTCATCCTTGTCATCATCTTTCCGGAATTTACCGATATCCAAGCCGGTGATGGCCAGTCGGACAGTCCGGTCTATCTCATTGACAGGTACGCCCAGGACGCCGGCCTTTTCCTTGTTGACCGTTACTTTGATATCCGTATTCAGCGTCGTCAGCTCGTTGTTGACATAGATTGTCCCTTCCGTATGCCTAAGCAGGTCTTCGACACGAAAAGCAATACTGCGCAAGGTGTCGAGGTCTTCGGAGAATAACCGGATGGCGATCGGTGCTTCTACCGGTGGTCCCTGTTCGAAATCCTTGACTTCGATCTTTGCGCCAGGATAGTCGCTGAACTGCTGCCGGAGAGAATCGATAATCTGTCTTTTGCGGGCCGGGGGCGTCTCATTCAACTGGACGAACAGCTGCGCGTAGTTGCTGATCTCATTTTGCGGGATAATATTGTAATAGATACGGGGATTGCCGCGACCGACGTTAGTAGCATAATTCTTCAGACCCGGTAAGCCGTCAAGATGCCGTTCGACATACCGTGCCACGGAATCCGTGCCCGAAAGGCTGGTACCGAGCGGTGTCGAAATATTGACCAGAAACTGCGGCTTTTCGGAGGCAGGGAATACACTGAACCCCACCCTTGGAATCAGCAACAGGCACCCAACGAAAATACCGAGGGCCACCAGCAGGGTAACGATGGGGTGGGCAATGGCGGCATGCAGGACCCGGCGGTAAGAGCCGTTGATCAGGTGGTGAAGGCCGCGGAGAAAAATATTGCCTGCGGGATTTTCATGCGGGCTGAGAATGCGGCTGGAGAGAAAGGGCACGATGGTCAGCGAAACGAAAAGAGAAGCCAGCACGGTGGTGACGACGGCTGCCGGCAGACTGCGGATAAAATCGCCGGCCCCTTCGGGCAGGAACATCAGCGGCAGGAAAGCAAATATCAGGGTAGCCGTACAACCCAGCACGGCCAGGCCGATCTGTCGTGTTGCGGCCATAGCAGCCTCTTTGCGGGCATAGCCCAGCCGCAGATAGCGTTCGATATTTTCCACGACGACGATGCTGTCATCGACCAGCAGGCCCAGGGCGACGACCATGCCCACAATGCTGAGCTGATTGATGGTATAATGGAAAAGATCGAGCATGAAAAGGCCGATAAGCAGGGAAAGAGGAATGGAGATCATCACAACGATCGAGGCACGGGGGCCTAATGGCAACAACGTGATCATTACCAGCAGGATGGCGATGCCAAAATCCCTGGTGAAATGCGAGAGGCGAGTACGAACGCTCTCCGCATTGTTGAAGCTCTTGACATACCGGATGGAGGGAGGCAATTCCGAGGCAAATTTTTCGAGGACCGGGTTCATCTCCTTTTCGACCGCAAATATGTTGGTGCCGGACTTGGCGCTGGCAGTGACGAAGACGGCCCGTTTGCCGTTGAGGCGGCCAATATAGCTGGGGTCCTCATAACCGAAATTCACCTCTGCCAGGTCTTTTACGTAGACAATCTTGCCATCGGTACCGCTGACGATCGTATTTCTTATTTCGTCGACCGTCTTGTAGTCTCCGCTGGTCTTGATATTGAATTTCCGTTCGCCCATTTCAACGCTGCCCCCGGGGATATTGACATTTTCATGTTGGATGGCCTGCAGGACCACATTCAGGGGAATATGGTTTTGGGCGAGTTTTTCAAGGTTAAGGGATATCCTGACCTGCTGACGGGGGAATGCCCAATGGTCGACATTTTTAAGCGTCTTTATTTTTTCCAGTCTTTCTTTCAATTCCCTGCTCCATTTTTCCAGGTCGCGATAAGGGGCCGTTTCGCTGAGCAGGGCTACCTGCAGGATGTTGACATCCGAAGGTCTTTGGCGCTGGATATCGATGCTGGTCAAATCGTTCGGCAATTCGCCGCGAATGGCATTGACCTCGCGGACCACGTCCTGGTATTTTTTATCGGGGTCCGTCTCGTATTTAAACTCGATCTGGGTGACGGCCAGGCCGTCGTCGATGGTGGACCGGATACGTTTGACATCATCCATTTCGTTCAAACGCCGTTCGATGGGCTTGACAACGAGCTGCTCCATGTCCCTGGGGCTGGTGCCGGGATAGATGGCGACCGTTGTAAAAGAAGGCGCGTTGACCTCCGGGTCTTCGGCCTTGGGCATATTCAACAGCGAATTGATGCCCAGGGCGGACAGCATCACGAATACGATGAGCGTGAACTGGTAATTCTTTACAGAAAAGTCAGTGATCTTCATAGCTTAGTTTTTAGCGTTATGGACCCGGACGGCGGCTCCATCCGTCAGATAACCCACTCCTTCGGTGACGACCTGTTGTACATGATCCAGGCCGCCGTTCACGGCAATCTGATCTCCCTGGAGGAAGGCGACATGGACGGGTATTTTCTTCACCGTCCTTTTGTCGGCATTGAGCGTGTAGACAAAGCCCATACTGCCTTCTCCTTCGGCCAGGGCCGATGCGGGAATGAAGGAATAGGTCGTGCGGGATGGCGGCTGCAACCGGAGCGTACAGAAAAGGCCGGGGGCGAGCTTATGGCCGGCAGGCGAAACGGTGACTTCCACGGCATAGGTACCGTTGGTGGCATCTGCGCCTTCTGCCAGTTTGGTGATCGTTCCTGAAAAAGGCTGATCGGGATAGGCATCGATGGAGACCGTCGCCTTATCGCCTTTGTGCAAGACCGCCCAATCCTTGTCCGATACGCCAAAGCGGACTACCCAGTCATTGGCGGCGGTTCCGTTGAACAGCAATACGGCAGTGCCTGCAGCGGCGTATTCTCCTTCGTTCATGAGTTTCTGCAGGATAGTACCGCTGGTGGAAGCGCGGATCTGAGCATATTGCCGGTTAAAGGTGGCGATGTGCAGCGATTCGGTGGCGACGCTGAGCTGGGTGTGGATGTTCTGCAATTGCTCGAGCGTAGCGACCGTATCCCTGTAGAGATTCTTCAGGCGATTTTCGTCCCGCTGCGCTTTCTCCACGTTCTGTTGGGCCTGTTGTACCTGCGCGTCGATTTCCGTCAGGTCCAGGGTGGCGAGCAGTTGGCCGGCGGAGACGTGGTCGCCTTCCTTGACATCGATCCCGGAGATCATGCCGCCGATCTTAAAGGACAGGTGGGATTCGGCATTCGAAGCGATCAGCCCGGAGTATTGCAGGATACGCCCCTGATCGTTTGTGATGACGTCGCGGACGCTGACAGGGATGGGGATTTCGGCAGGTGGGGTGACCGCTGCCTTGTTGTCGCTGCAGCTGGCCATGGCGAAGATGATCATCGCTGAGAGGGACATGCGGAGGGTATGCAATGAATAATTCATACGTTGGTTATTTCGAGTTTAAAAATTGATAAGCAGCTTCTACCCGTTCGAGATCGGCGGCCCTGTTGAGCACAGCCAGCCGGCCGAGGGTGAGGCGGATCTCTGCGTTAGTCATCTGGGTGCGGGAGTCGATCAGCTCGATCTGGAGAGCGTTACCTTCGCTGTATCTTTTGTCTGCCAGGCGGTAGGTCTCGCGGGCGCTGCGGACTTCATCAGCCAAAGCGTGCAGGGCCTCGACGGCCGAAGCATAATTGTTGACCGTTGTCTGTTGTTCGAGGGTCAGCTGATCGGTCAACTGCCGGTATTGTTCATCCGTCGACCGGATGTCGATACGTGCCTGGCTGATCTTGTATTTATTATCCCCGGCCTTGAAGAGGTTCCAGGTGAGATTGACACCGGCCAGCTGATAGAACTGCGCCCCGTTAAAATGATAGCCGAAGCCCTGGAAGCCGATATCATAAAAGGCGTTCAACTTAGGGATGAGGTAATTCTGGTTCCAGCGGAGATTGGAGGCGAGGATATTTTGGGTGCTTTTGAGCCGGCTGAGTTCTTCGCGGCCGGCGATGGCGGAGGAGAGACCGTTCGAGGAAGAGGCCGTGGGAACGGCCGAGCTTGGAAGCGGGAGCTTTGTGTCAGGGTTGGAAGGGGTATCGGTCGATCCTAGAAGCGGCAGCTTCGTGCGAGGGCCGGCTGGAGTGTCGTCAGTGAGGAGGGCGGAGTCGGTGAGCACCGGGGTGTCCAGTGGACGGTTGAGCAGGAAATTGACATATGCGGCAGCATTTCGGCGATCGTTCCCTGCTTCGATCAGCGACGATTCCACGTGACTGACCTGGGATTGTGCCCGGAATACGCTTTCTCTGGTAGCCATATTATTTTCCACGAACTTTTCGCTGACCCGGAGGTTGGCCTTTACGTTGAGGAGAGCATTCGAATAGACGTCTACCGCCTTTTCCGTCTGGAGGTATTGGTAATAGGCCTGGCGGATGGTATGGATGAGATCCCGGCGGTAGATATCGACATCAGCCTTGCGGGAATTAATGATCTCACTGTTGACGGCCTTATTATACTGAAGATCCGTGTTCAGGATAGGCAGGGTAATCTCCATTTTGGTATCCTGGAAATTATTGGGTAGAAATTGGACCGATTGGTTGGCTACCTGGGGAAATTTATTCGTGCCGGTGAGCTGATTAAGGGTAGAATACACACCGTTCAGCAGATCGCCGACGGGGATGCTTTGGGTGCGGCCGCCATCGGCCAGGGTATACTGCGAGCTAAAGCCTGCCTGGGGCTCAAATTGGGCCCGCGCCCTTTTGAGATCCAGCAATGACCGTTGGAGGTCGAAATTGCGTTGGTGCAGGGCCAGGTTGCTATCCAGGCCGATGCGGAGATAATTGTCCAGGATGGGGGAGGCGGGGATGGCCAGAGCGGGCGTTTGCGACAAGAGGACGCGCGAGGGCGCGGCCGATACTAGAAGGGACAGCTCCGAGCGAGGGTCGGCAGGAAGTGTTTGCGCGGGGAGGCGCTGAAGGAATAGCAGTACGAGCAGCAGTGCGGGAAGGCAATGTTTTGGCATAACGTTCTGTTTGTGTTGACAGTAAATTATATTAACAACGTTCACTTAATGCGCTAAAAAAAGACCCTTCCGGGCTTGGCTGCAGGTGATAGGCTCTCAAGGCGCAGTGCTATTGGTTCTTGCCGGTGTTCTCGATCGTGTTGATGAACCAGTTCAGCGATTGCCTCATTATCGGCACCATCTGTTCTTTTTCAGTTATGAACTTTTCCATCCGCTCGCGGATAGCCAGTGAAACCAGTCCATGGACGAAGCTCCATACGGAGAGGCTGACCAGGTGGGCATCGGCTTTGACTATGTAGTTCTTTTCCATGCACTCGGTCACTGTCGCCTTGAGCGCGTTTATAGCGGCATCACCCGGTTTCCATCCGCATCCTGTCTCTTCAATTACCTTCATCGGCTCGTCCATGATAAACATAAGATCGTAAAATTCAGGGTTTTCCATCCCGAATTGCAGATAATTTTCGCCCATCTTATGCAGCCGGAGCAGGGGATTGTTGATAGAAGCCAGGTCGTGATTAAACTCCAGCATCTTTTGAAATCCCATATCATGCAACGCCGACAATATTTCGTCCTTGTCTTTGAAATAAAGGTATACGGTCGTAGGGCTGTATTCGATGAGATCGGCAATCTTCCTGATGGTAACGTTGCCAAAACCTTCTTCGATAAACAATTTGATGGAGGCATCCAGGATCAACTTCCGGATCTCTAGCTTCTGCTTCTCTTTTCGTTCCTGTATTCCCATGTTATTAACAATGCAAATTTACTTAACAATGTAAATATTCCAAATTTTCGGCAATATTTTTTTTAAAGATAGGAAATCATCAGGGTCCGGTCATTGCCTGCTCTGGTATTTGCTGTAGGTTTGCGAGAGGAGCTACTTCAATGGATAAATTTATCGTTTCGGCGCGAAAATACAGGCCCCAGGATTTTTCGACGGTAGTGGGGCAGTCGCATATTACAACTACCCTGAAAAACGCCATCAAAAGCGGTCAGCTGGCGCATGCCTTTTTATTTTGCGGTCCGCGTGGGGTGGGCAAGACGACCTGTGCGCGGATCCTGGCGAAAACCATCAATTGCGAGAATGTGAGTCCCGAAGGCGAGGCCTGCAATAAGTGCCATTCCTGCGTCAGCTTCAACGAAGGGACATCCCTGAACATTCATGAGTTGGATGCTGCCAGCAACAACTCAGTAGACGATATCCGGACCCTGGTTGAGCAGGTACGTTTTGCCCCGCAGGCCGGGAAATACAAGGTATATATCATCGATGAGGTGCATATGCTGAGCACTTCGGCTTTCAATGCTTTTCTGAAGACGTTGGAAGAGCCGCCACCCTATGCTATTTTCATCCTGGCGACGACGGAAAAACACAAGATCCTGCCGACGATCCTTTCCCGTTGCCAGATATTCGACTTCAAGCGGATCACTTCGGCGGACACCGTGGCCCACCTGGAGGACATCTGCAGGAAGGAAGGGATCCTGGCGGAGAAACCGGCCCTGCAAATCATCGCGCAAAAGAGTGAAGGGGCCATGCGGGATGCGCTGAGTATCCTCGATAAGATCGTCAGCTTTACCAATGCCGAGCTTACGTATAAAAATACGCTGGAACACCTCAATATCCTGGATGCCGACTATTATTTCCAGTTGCTGGAGGCGATGCAGCAGCAGAACCTGGCCGATGCGTTGCTGATCTATGATGATATCAACCGGAAGGGGTTCGAGGGAGACCAGGTACTGAATGGTATGGCTGAATTCATCCGCAATCTGTTGGTCTGCAAGGATGAAAAGGTAGCTTCTTTGCTTGAAGCGGTAGAAAGTTTCAAGGAAAGGTATATCAGCGTGGGGAAAAAAGTCGACGCGGTCTACCTCGTCAGTGCGCTGAATGTACTCAATGAGTCGGAGATCAACTATAAATCCGCGCGCAATAAACGGCTGCATGTAGAGCTTGCTCTGATCAAGCTGAGTTATCTGGCACAGGCTATGCAGGTAGTAGCCGGAGAGGCCGGAGATAAAAAAAAACCGGCTGAGCAGCTGAGGCCGGTGTCGTTCCGTAATATCCCGGCTATGGAACCGGCGGGAAGGAGCGGCAGAAAGGGACAAGCGGGCGCTGTGGCAGCGAGTGGAGCGAAGCTGATCGTTGAATCGGGGATAGCGGAGGCGGCGGTGAAAGGCACCGGACAGACGACGGCAGTGAAGCCGGGCGGATACCCGAGCGCAGGCGAAGGGTACGAACGAGGAAGAGCGAGGGACGAAGCTCTGACGAAGTTCTCAGTAGAGAAAAGTAATGAGCAGGAAGGAAAGACGCCTGCGGCAGGTTCGCTGAGATCGTTGTCGAAGATCAGGCAGCAGTTTGCGGACCGGTCGCAAGGCAAAGAGTCCAACAGCCGGTCACTGGAAGTTGAAGCGTTGCATAAAGCGTGGCAGCAATATGCCGACTATTTGCGGGAGAACAGGAATCCTGCGGTACAGAGCCTCGAGCTGGCTACATTGAGGATCATCGATGGGAACTCTTTTGAGGTAGTGACGAGCAATAACCTGGAACAAAAGTTCATCGAGCAGGAGAAACGAGGCTTATCCGATCATCTCCAGCAGGTGTTCGAGAATAAGACGATCTCATTTGCGGTCATTGTGGTTGAAAAGGCTTCGGTAGAGGAGCCCGGCGACAAGCCGCTGAACAAGAGAGAGCAGTTCCAGCAGATCGTAGAGCAGTATCCGCTGGTCAAAGAGTTAAAGGACCGGCTGCGGCTGGAATTGGACTATTGAAAACGTTAAAACATGCCTTTGACCTTGGATATATAACCGATTGGCGGGAACTTTGCCAATACCATCTATGAACGGTAACACAACACCAACTTTAAAGCGACAAATCTTCCAGACGCATTCGACCGGCCGCTGGCAAAAACTCAAATGGGTCGGAAGGTTTTTTCTTCTCTTTCTGGTGTTGGGTATCGTGATCGTTTGTATTGCCGTCTCCCGGAACTACACGCCGGCCCTTCCCAGGATCAAAGAGCAGAGCCAATTGTACAAGAAGGTGCTGGACACGAGCCGGACATTCCTGTTCAAAAACAGCCTGATCGAGCAATATGGAGGATTCCGCAAATACATCAACGAAAAAGTTCCTTATCAGCGAGGCGCCTTTCCCGGTCAAGCCAAACGGGATTCCGAGCGCAATGCCGGGGCTGCCGTGAAAGTCGATACCAGTTTCCGGTCGTTCACCAAATTTCCGACCGGCATCCGGGCTGCTTTCTATGTCGACTGGGATGCGCAGTCTTTTTTATCCCTGCAGCAATACATCGACAAGATGAACCTGGTGATCCCGGAATGGATCTTTATCGATCCCACTGCCGATACCGTCACTACGGACATCGATCCCCGGGCCTGGGCCGTGATGAAAAAATCCGGGGTCAAGATCCTGCCGATCCTTTCCAACAATTACAAGGAAGTCTTCAGGGGGGATGCGGTACACCGGATCATCAATGACCCGGTGAAAAAACAGCGGGTGATCGACGATGTGATCAGGATCCTTCAAAGGGACAGTTTCGTCGGCGTCAACGTGGATTTCGAGGAGCTGCAGGAAAAGACCAATGAAAAGCTGGTCAATTTCCAGAAAGACCTGTATGAGCAGCTGCATGCGAAGCATCTATTGGTGACGCAGGACGTCATCCCTTTCAACGAAGACTACAACTTCAAGGAGTTGTCGAAATACAATGATTATATTTTTCTGATGGCTTATGATCAGTACTCGGATGCTTCCGGTCCCGGTCCGATAGCCCATCAGAAATGGATCGAAGGGGCGGTGGATGCTGCCGTCAAGAACATTCCGATCCAAAAGCTGATCCTTTGCCTGGCCGCCTATGGTTATGACTGGAGGCTGGGAAAGGAAATGTCGGCCCGGACGGTCAGCTACCAGGAGGCGTTGTTTACTGCCAAGGACGAGGAGGCCACGATCGATTTCGACAATGACTCCTACGATCTCAAATACGATTATGACGACGAGGACAACGTGCGGCACCAGGTGCAGTTCACGGATGCGGCGACGGTCTTCAACGCCCTGCGGTTCGCCACCGAGTACGGTCTGGCGGGCACGGCCCTCTGGCGGCTGGGAGATGAGGATCCGCGGGTATGGGATTTCTATGACCAGGACATGCGGAAGTCGGCGATGGCCCATTTTGATTTTTCCGCTTTCAGCAAAGTGGATGCGAGAGCCAATGCGGACTTTGTAGACTATGAAGGGACGGGAGAGGTGCTGGATATTATCGCTACGCCCACCAATGGGCGGATCACGCCGGAAGTCAACACGGGGGAGATGCTGATCAGTGAAGAGACCTATGACAGTTTACCATCCAGGTTCGTGGCCCGCAAATATGGGACCGACGACAGTATGAAGCTGGTATTGACCTTCGACGACGGACCCGATCCCGATTATACACCTAAGATATTGGATATCCTCAGCAAGTATCATGTGCCGGCGACTTTCTTCCTGATCGGCATCAATGCAGAGAACAATATTCCCATCGTGAAGCGGGAATTCAGGGAGGGGCATGAGCTCGGCAACCATACCTTTACCCATCCCAATATTGCGAAGGTCAGTCAGCGGAGGGCCATATTGGAAATAGAATCGACGCGGCTGCTGATCGAGTGTATCACCGGCCGATCGACGATCATGTTCCGGGCTCCTTACAATGCGGACTTCGAGCCGGAGAAGTGGGAGGAGCTGATACCCGTCGCCATTGCCCGCAAACAGAATTACCTGGACATCGGTGAATCCATCGACCCGCTGGACTGGGAGCCGGACGTAACGGCCGACAGCATTTTTTACCGTACGATCGCCCGAAAGAACGATATGACCAGGGCGGGGTTGAGCGGCAATATCATCCTGCTGCATGATGCCGGCGGCGAAGGGCGGGAAGCCACTGTGGAGGCGCTGCCCCGGATCATCGAATATTTTCAGAAAAGAGGGTTTCATTTCACCACGGTATCCGATATCCTGGGAAAGACCAGGGATGAGATGATGCCGCCTGTCCCGAAGGGAAGTGGTTACTACCTTTTGCAGGTCAACTATTATTTTGCGGAACTGGGTTATTGGGGCGGTCATATCCTGTTCTCCACTTTTATCGTGTTTATGTTATTGTCGGTCAGCCGGGTGTTGTTCATTGCCTTTATCGCAACCAAGGAGTTCTTCCGGGAGAAGAAATACGCTCTCGCGGCCTGGTGGACGCCGGATGGGGCAGGCGCTCCGCTGGTGAGCATTATCGTGCCGGCTTACAATGAGGAGGTGAATGCGGTGAGCTCTGTCGAAAGCCTGTTGAAGGGGGACTATCCTCATTTCGAAATCATTTTTGTGGATGACGGCAGCCTGGACGCGACGTATGCAAATGTCAGCGAGACGTTTGCCGGTCATCCGCAGGTGAAAGTCTATACAAAACCCAATGGTGGAAAGGCTTCCGCGTTGAATTACGGCATCAGCCGGTCGGAAGCGGAGTTCGTGATCTGCATCGATGCGGATACCAAGTTAGTGCCCAATGCCATATCGTTATTGGTCATGCATTTCGGTGACAACAAGGGATTCCGGACGAAAAAGGGAGGAGGAACCGGACAAGCTGCGGGCAGGGGTATTGTCGGAGCCGTAGCGGGCAATGTGAAGGTTGGCAACCAGGTGAACCTGATGACCCGGTGGCAGGCCATTGAATATATCAGCAGTCAGAACTTCGATCGTAAGGCATTTGCCTATCTGAATGCCATCACCGTGGTGCCGGGAGCGATAGGGGCTTTCCGGAAGCAGGCGATAGAAGAGGCGGGTGGATTCACGACCGATACGCTGGCGGAGGATTGTGATCTGACGATCCGTATCCTGCGATGCGGCTATGTCATCGAAAACGACAATACGGCCATCGCCTGGACAGAGGCGCCGGAGACACTGAAGCAGTTCTTCAAGCAGCGTTTCCGCTGGAGCTATGGAGTGATGCAAACGTTCTGGAAGAACCGGGATGCTTTGCTGAACTGGAAATACCGTTGGCTGGGGTATGCCGCGTTACCGAACATCTTAATCTTTCAATATATCATTCCTTTCGTCATTCCACTGGCCGACTTTTTCATGATCGTAGGCCTCTGCACGGGAAATGCCAGCAAGATCGGGGGTTATTACCTGGTTTTCATGATGGTAGACCTGGCGGTAGCACTGCTGGCCTTCTGTTTTGAAAGAGAAAGGCTGTCGCGGCTGGTCTGGCTGATCCCGCAAAGGCTGATTTGGCGGTGGCTGACCTGGCTGGTATTGTTCAGGGCCGTCCGACGCGCGCTGAAAGGCGAGCTGCAACACTGGGGTGTGCTGAAGCGCACGGGGAATGTAAAAGCGGTTTGATGGGGGACGGTATACCGGGAAGACGCGAAATTTTAGGGGGAGCGCATTTCCGGCACTCATTTTTGTCTTAATTTCACGGCTCGATTTCAATTTCTATTGTATCTAAATAAGACAATGCGTTATGGCTGAAGTTATTTTAATGCCCCGATTGAGCGATACGATGACCGAGGGTGTCATCGCTGCCTGGCATAAGAAAGTGGGCGATTCCGTCAAAAAGGGCGAGTTGCTGGCAGAGGTGGAGACGGATAAGGCGACGATGGACCTGGAAAGTTATAAAGACGGCACCTTATTATATACAGGGACGGACAAAGGGGGCAAGATACAGGTGAATGACCTACTGGCCATTATCGGCGCTCCGGGAGAAGATATTTCAAGCCTGGTAAAGGGAGGGGGAGCGGTGGCGCCGGATCCCACTACAACAGCCGCCGGCGGGAATGCAGCTGCGGGGGCCAAGGCGGCCGGCGGCGGCCTGGATCTTTCCAAACAGGAAGAAGTTATCCTGATGCCCCGGCTGAGCGATACGATGACGGAAGGAGTGATTGCCGATTGGCATAAGAAGGTGGGGGATTCGGTGAAGAAGGGAGATATCCTGGCGGATATCGAGACTGACAAGGCGACGATGGAACTGGAAAGTTATAAAGAAGGGAAATTATTATATATCGGTGCACAGAAGGGCGAGAAGATTGCGGTCAATGATCTACTGGCCGTCATCGGGGACGAAAAGAAGGTCAATCTTGACAGTATTGTAGCAGCATCGAAGAATAAGGGGGGAGCGGCCGGGGCGGATCCCACTAAAACAGCCGCAGCGACGGCGGCTGCAGCAACGGCGGCGGGGGTACAGACGGCTGCGGCTGGTGACAATAGTCATAGCGGGTTGTCTGTCAGTGCGGATGGCCGGATCAAGGCCAGTCCTTTGGCCAGGAAACTGGCGGCCGAAAAAGGCATCGACATTTCGAAGGTGCCCGGCAGCGGCGACAATGGCCGGATCGTCAAGAAGGATGTGGACAGTTATACGCCGGCGGCGGCATCGGCAACCGGCGGGGCTTCACAGCCGGCTCAGGCCGGCAAGCCGGTGATAGCGGCGCCTGCAGGTCAGGTGAGCTATGAAGATGTGCCGGTATCGCAGATGCGGAAGGTCATTGCCAAGCGTTTGGCGGAAAGCAAGTTTTCGGCTCCGCACTTTTATATCACGATGTCTATCGATATGGACAATGTGGTGGAAGCCAGGGGAAAACTGAATGAGGTGTCGCCGGTGAAGATTTCCTTCAATGACCTCGTATTGAAAGCGGTAGCCGTGGCATTGAAACAGCATCCTGCCATCAACAGCAGCTGGCTGGGAGACAAGATCAGGGTCAACCATCACGTCAACATCGGTGTTGCGGTAGCGATAGAGGATGGGTTGCTGGTTCCTGTGGTACGTTTTGCCGATACGAAGAGCTTATCGCAGATCGGCGCTGAGGTGAAGGACCTGGCGCAGAGGGCCAAGAATAAAAAGCTGCAGCCTGCCGACTGGGAAGGCAGTACGTTCACGATATCCAATATGGGCATGTTTGGCGTGGATGAGTTCACGGCGATCATCAATACTCCCGACGCCTGTATCCTGGCGGTGAGCTCGATCCAGCAAATTCCAGTGGTTAAGAAGGGGGCGGTTGTGCCGGGCAATGTGATGAAGCTGACCCTCAGCTGCGACCATCGGGTGGTGGATGGCGCGACGGGCTCTGCTTTTCTGCAAACGGTGAAGAGCCTATTGGAAGAGCCGCTGCGGATGATGATATGATATGATTTTATTTCGCGGGGAACTCCATGTTATCTCTTACGACGGCCATATTTCTGCGCCCCGGTGTGGGCCGGAATACAAATTCCTGTATTTTTAATTCACCTTATTTATTTCATTATTCCAGGTTAAGGCTTGCCAGATAGTAGTAAATCAAATTTTACTGTTATGAAACAATACCTTAGCCTATTACTGGAACTGGATCAGTTTATTCGCCGTAAAGGGACGGGCTCTCCTCCCGAATTCGCCCAAAAAATGGGGATTTCCGAGCGAAGTTTGTATGAATACCTGAAAGTGTTGAAGGAGTTAGGTGCGCCTATTCGCTTTTCGCGGCAGGATCATTCCTATTATTATGAGATTGACGGGCAGTTCTATATCAGTTTTTTTTAGCGATCACATGAGATAGCTAACCTCGGCACACAAAAAATAGCCGCCTCATAGACATGAGGCGGCCCTTTAAACCTTATCCTATTGGGTCTCCTGTAGATACAGGGGGCCCTCAAGAACTGTGTCCTTGCTGTTCCAACCAAACTTAAACTTGATATTATTGTCTTAATAGCCGGAAGCGTTGTTGCTACTATGAGTCTCCGGCCCGGAAGACGGCAGGCTTGCAAAGCCCCGCCGTTCCGATCAACGGTCCAGTCTTCTTTTATTTGCCTTAACCTGAAGACTGTAAATGCGTATGAACCGCTAACGAGAACAAATATAGGGAGAATTTTCAAGTGCGGACTAAAAAGACCACATAAAATTTTAAAAAATATTCCTTCGCGGGACAAGAGGATAACAGGCTGATTATCAATAAAAAAGCTTTTGCCGTCTTTCCTTAATTTTCTTATTCCACCAAAATCACTTACCTTTGCACCCGTTAATACTCCTTTCTATCCACTTTCGTGACAACCTTCTGTATTGACTCCTGAAGGATATTGTTGAGTAGACGGGCTTTTTTCCATTTTAAATAGTATTTATTTTGTCATTCAAACATCTCAATCTCATTGAGCCTTTGTTAAAGGCTTTGGATAACGAGGGCTACACGATCCCTACGCCTATCCAGGAACAGGCTATACCGATCATCCTTGACCGAAAGGACCTGTTGGGTTGTGCACAGACCGGTACCGGCAAGACGGCGGCTTTCGCATTACCTATATTGCAATTATTGTGTGAAGATACGGCTGGTATCACCGAAGAGACGCGGCCGGGCGGCCATCGTCCTATCCGGACGCTGGTGCTTACGCCTACCCGTGAACTGGCCATCCAGATCGACGAAAGCTTTGCCGCATACGGCAAGTATACGGGCATGAAACATACCGTCATTTTCGGTGGGGTACCGCAGCACCAGCAAGTGCAGGCTTTACAGAAGGGTGTAGATATCCTGGTGGCTACACCGGGCAGGCTGCTCGACCTGATAGACCAGCGCTATGTGAACCTGCAGCATATCCGGTACTTTGTGCTGGATGAGGCAGACAGGATGCTGGACATGGGTTTCATCCACGACGTGCGGAAACTGCTGACCAAGCTTCCGGCAAAAAAACATTCGTTGTTCTTTTCTGCCACGATGCCTCCGGAGATCCAAAAGCTGGCCAACACGATCCTTATCAACCCGTCGAAGGTAGAGGTCACGCCGGGTTCTACTACAGCGGAGACGGTACAACAATCCATTTATTTCGTGGAGAAGAAGGACAAGCGGTCTTTGTTACTGCATGTTCTGAAAGACGGCTCCATCGGCACGGCGCTTGTCTTCACGCGTACCAAGCACGGCGCCGATAAGGTAGCCCAGGGACTGGTGCGGGCAGGCATCCGGGCGGAAGCCATTCATGGCAACAAATCGCAGAATGCCAGGCAGCGGGCGTTGGAAAATTTCAAGACCCGCCATACGAGGATCCTGGTGGCGACGGACATTGCGGCGAGAGGTATCGACATCGATGATCTGACACATGTCATCAACTATGAACTACCTAATGTGCCCGAAACATACGTTCACCGTATAGGCAGGACCGGCAGGGCCGGCGCCAGCGGAACCGCTCTTTCCTTCTGTGATCAGGAAGAAGGGGAATACCTGCGTGATATCCAGAAATTGATTTCCCGGTCGATACCGGTGATTGAAGATCATCCCCATGTGATGAATGCCTCCATATCCTTCCGGCCACCGGTGGTGGTCACGTCTGCCGCTACCGGCAGAGACGGGTCGGGGAATGGCCGACGTAACGGTGGCCAGGGCAACGGCAATGGGCGGCGCGAACAGTCCGGGTCCAACAACGGACGGCGCGAAGGATCAGGATCGGGTATGGGGCGGCGTGAATCCGGCGGCTCAGGCAATAATGGTCGCCGTGAGGGCGTCAGGCGTCCTGCGCCAGCCGAAAGGCAACAGGAGACGGCCGATAAGGAAAAGCGCGCGATGCCGATGCAGGGGCATGAAGCACAGACTCCGCGGAAACCGGAAATAAAACGTGCCGCCCCTGAAGTCAGGCGAGCCGAGCCGGAAGTGAAGCGTTCAGAGCCTCAGCGTCCAGAACCTCAGCGTCCAGAACCTCAGCGTCCAGAACCTCAGCGTGACAAATCACTGCCAGATGAAACGAATTTCCCTTTCCGGGTCAACCGGAGTGAAGGGGACGAAAAATGGTAGAATTTGCCTAATTTGGGCGATGGCGATGATCAGAAGATATTGGCTGCTATGGGCAGCGATGCTGCCTTCCCTGTCCGGTCATTCCTCTTACCGGACAGAGGAAGGTGGTTTATCATCCGTTCTCACCAAGGTACAGTATGAAACCTTCTTTCCGCACCATCATTCGTTGTATAGTTATGAAGCCCTGGTGAAGGCTGCTGCGACCTATCCCCTGTTCGCCGGTACCGGCGACGCGGTGGTTCGCCGGCGTGAGCTGGCTGCTTTTTTAGCAGAAGTCGCACACGAAACGACCAACGGAGGTCCGGGAGTTCCGGGAGGTCCTTATGTGTGCGGGCTTTATTATACGGAAGAGCAGGCATGCCTTGACGGTCATTGTAAACAATACAATATCTCCGGTGGCAGCCCCTACCGGGCCGTACCCGGAAAATCTTACTATGGCCGGGGGCCGATACAGTTGACTTATCCTTACAATTACGGGCAGGCGGGCGCCGACCTGGGACTACCGTTACTGACGCATCCCGAGCTGGTGAGCCATGACGGGGTGATCGCCTTCCAAACGGCGCTATGGTTTTGGATGCGCGCGGACGGGTCCGAGCCTTCCTGCCACGCCGTCATGACCGGGCAGTGGCAACCGGATGCGAAAGACCGGCGGCTGGGAAGACGACCGGGATTCGGAATGACGATCAACATCATCAATGGCAATGTAGAGTGTAATAGCCAGGTACCTGCCATCCATGAGGAGCGGGAAGACAGGATAGGGTTTTACCGGCATTTTGCCGGTATTTTGCAGGCGCCGGTGGAGAAGGATTGTGATTGTGCCGGAATGGCTGCCTATACCAATTAGACAATTCAACGTATTCACACTATCACACTATGAACCTGACTAAGGCCAATCTGCTCAGGACCTGGCAATCCAAGAGTCTTTCCATCGTACTGTTAGCCTACATATTGATCTCCGTCATTGCCGCCGCGCAGGGGCTGATGGCAGGCCCGAAGATCTATATTCCGGGAGGCCGGCCCTATATCGACTATAACAATTTCCGCATTTTCAAATTCTCTTTTTACCACCTGGTACAGGGCAAAGATATCTATCAGTTGTTCCCCGACGATCACTGGGACCTGTACAAATACAGTCCGGGGTTTGCCCTTTGCTTTGGCCTGCTGTCGTGGCTGCCGGATACGATCGGCCTCCTGTTATGGAACCTGATCAATTCATTGTGCCTGTATGCCGGCGTGCGGCTTTTGCCGGGGATCAGCGATGAAAAGAAGAGCTGGATCCTGCTGTTCTGCCTGCTGGAAATGTTGCTGTCGATACAAAACACGCAAAGCAACGGGCTCATGGCAGGGTTGACCGTCCTGGCCTTTGCACTGGCGGAGCGTCGAAATTATTTTCTTTCAACCCTTTGTGTCGTTTTCTCGTTCTATATTAAAATATACGGGGCAGCGGCGTTCGTCATCTACCTGTTTTATCCGGGCAAGCTCCGGCTGGCGGGATGGTCGTTGTTCTGGATGCTGTTGTTCGCCCTGCTGCCGCTGGTGGTCGTGGACAGTCACCAGTTGGCCATGTTATACCGCAGCTGGCTTCATCTGCTGGTTAACGACCGCAGCGCCTCAACGGGGCTGTCCGTGATGGGCATCCTGGTCAGCTGGTGGCATTTGGATGCCGCCAAGAACATAGTGACTGCGGCCGGTATCGTGTTGTTCTTATTACCGCTGGTTTACGTGCGGTATTACCGGGATTTGCATTTCCGGCTATTATACCTGGCGAATATGCTGATCTGGATGGTGATCTTCAATCACAAGGCCGAGTCGCCGACTTTTGTCATTGTGATGGCCGGGATCGGGATATGGTATTTTTCGCAGCAACCCGATATGTTGGACAAGGTATTGGTGATCCTGTCGTTTTTGCTGATCACCATGTCCGTTTCGGACCTGGTGCCGGCAGCTGTCCGGAATGGTTTTATCCGGCCGTATGGCATCAAGGCAGTGATGGCGATCGTCATCTGGTGCAGGATCTTGTATGAACAAATGACTTTTCGCGAACGGACCGTTGGTTCGTCCGTTGAGGGATGATAAATATGGAACGATTTCAACGCTCGACGTTACAGCTGTTACGACTGCATTTTTCCTTTTTCCTGATGCCGGTGTATTGGTTTGCGCTGAGCCAGGTGGTGGGCCGGGATTGGCGCCGGGCGCTGCTGATCTTCTTTATTCTGCACGTGCTGGTCTATCCTGCCAGCAATGGATACAACAGTTATATGGACCGGGATACCGGACCGATCGGCGGGGTGGCGAACCCTCTGCTGCCTACGCGGCAGCTTTATTGGGTAACGCTGGTGATGGATGGGCTGGCGTTGCTACTGGGCCTTTTCCTCGGGTTGTATTTTACTGCAGGGCTGCTGTGTTATATCCTGGCGTCGAGAGCGTATAGCTGGCGGGGGATCCGGCTGAAGAAATATCCTTTTGCCGGCTATCTGACTGTAATCAGTTGTCAGGGGGCGCTGGTGTTCCTGCTGGTATACCAGGGCAGTCATCCTGCCGCCGGCGCGTGGGTTGGGCTGCAGGGGACCGGTGAGGCGATGGTGGCCTGTTCGTTACTGCTCGGTGGATTCTACCCGCTGACGCAGATCTATCAGCATGAGGCTGACCGGCGGGATGGAGTAAGGACGCTGAGCCAGGTGTTGGGATACAGAGGCAGCTTTGTGTTTACCGGAATCGTTTACGGCATTGCAATTGTCTTATTGGCCGATTATTTCCTTTCCACGCTGCAGGTGACAGAATTTTGTGTGCTGGCAACTTGTATGCTGCCCGTCGTCGTTTATTTCCTCATATGGGCAGTAAAAGTGTGGAAAGATCCGGCCCAGGCCAATTATGCCAATACGATGCGGATGAACCTCCTGGCTTCGATATGTACCAATGCAGGTTTTATTGCCGTATTGGTCATAGGAGGAATGTAGAGTCTGGTCTCATCTTTGCAGCAATTGAATATGTATACAAATCAAGCACATCCATTTTGAGTAAGCTCATTTCCATCGGGACAGCCGTTCCGGCCTATAAACATCTTCAGAGCGATATTCTTCCTTTCATGCAACGAATTTATGCTTTGGAGAATCATGCTAGCAGAAAGTTAAGGTTCCTTTACCAGCAGAGCGGGATTGAAGCGCGGTATTCGGTCATCCCGGATTATTCCCGATCCATTGGGGAATGGGAGTTTTATCCGCCGACGGAGAACCTGGAACCTTTCCCATCTTTGGAATGGAGAATGAAATGGTACCGGCGATTTGCTGCACCGTTGTCATTGGAAGCCATCCACCGTTGCCTCGAAGGACAGCTGGAGCCTGCATCGATCACGCATCTGATCACCGTAAGTTGTACGGGAATGAGTGCTCCGGGGCTGGACCTGGAATTGGTGGAGGCGTTGGGTCTTCCGCCTGTTGTGTTCAGGACTTCAGTGAATTTTATGGGTTGTTATGCGGCCGTGCATGCGTTAAAGCTGGCCGACGCGCTGGCGAAGTCTTCTCGGGAAGCCAGGATATTGATCGTTTGTACGGAGCTGTGCACCCTGCATTTTCAGCAAGAGCCCACGGTAGACAATATGTTGTCGAGCCTGTTGTTTGCGGACGGATCAGCTGCGGCGCTGGTGGTATCGGATGATCATCCGGGTAAAGGATTGAAGTTGAGGGATTTCTATTCCGAGATCGTGCCGGAGGGTAAAGGGGCGATGACCTGGGATATGTCTTCTTCCGGGTTCCGGATGACGCTGACCGGTTATGTGACCGACCTGATCAGGGCTGACTTTGAGGGTTTGGTCGGCAATGCCCTGAAGAAAAGCAGGCTGGGCCGGGACGAGATCAGTCACTGGTGTGTTCATCCAGGCGGCAAAAAGATTTTGGATGCTATCGATAAGAGCCTTGCTTTTACCAACGGGCGTCTGGATGATAGCCGCCATATCCTGAGGGAATATGGGAATATGTCCTCCCCTACCATCCTCTTTGTCCTGCAGCGGATCATGGATCAGCTGGACTATAGCCGGTCAAATTGCATATTCGGTGCTGCGTTCGGCCCGGGTCTTACGATGGAGACTTTTATCGTAGAAACAAATTAGCATGAAAATCAGTTATGCCAAAAGGAGCGCCGAGAAAGAGCTGCTCGACCGGGACGATATTCCTTTTGCGGATATAGAGCGGAATATGCAGGAACTGGATTTCATCAATACCTGGCTGGGAGGCCACAAGATCAGCATCAGGGGGTTGAAGCGGTTGTTGGGTGGGCGGCGGCGGATAACCGTTTGTGAGATCGGGTGTGGCGGCGGCGACAATCTGCGGGTATTGAGCCGGTATTGCCACCGGTGGGGTATCGACGTAGAGGTCATCGGTGTTGACCATAATGCGAATTGTATTGCAGTGGCCAGGGAAAAATGGCAGGGCAGTCATGCAGAATGGGTGCATGCGGATTATCGGCAGGTGATATTTGATAAACGGAAGCCGGATATCATTTTTTCTTCTCTTTTTTGTCATCATTTTACGGATGAAGAATTAGTCTATATGCTACGCTGGATGGAGAAAAATGCCGGCGCCGGGTGGTATATCAATGATCTGCAACGTCATCCCGTGGCCTATCATTCTATTCGTCTGCTGACAAAATGGTGGTCAAGATCGTATCTTGTCAAAAATGATGCTCCCCTTTCGGTGTTGCGGGGGTTTACCCGGGGAGAATGGGAAAAGTTATTGCAGCAGGCGGGTGTGACGGGATATTCACTGAAGTGGAAATGGGCTTTTCGGTGGCTTTTATCCAAGTCCACCGATTCCGGTATGCGGGTAATCCGTCGAGGCAATCATTCTTAAATTACAATATGGAGGTGACTTCGGGCGCAGGAGATCCGGCTAAAAGCGGGCATTATGACGTCATTATAGCTGGTGGCGGGCTGGCAGGGCTGGCTTTGTCCATCCAGTTGGCCCGGGCTGGTTATGCGGTAGCGCTGTTCGAGAAAGAGCGTTATCCCTACCACAAGGTCTGCGGGGAGTACATCAGCCTGGAAAGCTGGAATTTCCTGGAAGAACTGGGCCTGCCGTTGAGCGACTGGAATCTGCCCGTTATCGGAAGGTTGCTTTTGTCCGCGCCTGATGGGAGGACCATCGAGCAGGAGTTACCGCTGGGCGGGTTTGGCATCAGCCGTTATAAGATAGATGCCGAGCTGGCTGCTATTGCGCGGTCCGCGGGGGTGGCCCTATGGGAGTCCGTACGAGTGACGGACATGGTGTTCGAAAGATCGTTGTTCGACGTAAAGACCAGCGCAGGAAACTTCTCGGCTACAGTAGCCTGTGGTACATTCGGCAAGCGTAGCAATCTGGATATCAAGTGGAAAAGAAATTTTACCCGGAAGAAGTCGGACCGACTCAACAACTATATCGGGGTAAAATATCACGTGCAGGCAGACATTGACGAGGATCTGATCGGTCTGCATTATTTTAAGAATGGTTACTGCGGCATTTCCCGGATAGAGGAGGGCCGTTGTTGTCTTTGTTATATGACGACAGCGGGAAATCTCCGGGAGAGCGGGAATTCCATTCCGGATATGGAGAACAATATTTTGCGGAAAAATCCGTTACTCGATAAGATCTTTGCTTCTTCCGTCTTCCTTTTCCCGCAGCCAGAGACCATTTCGCAGATCAGCTTCGAGAAAAGGGCGCAGGTAGAAAATCATGTACTGTTTGTCGGCGATGCAGCCGGAATGGCCCCTCCGCTGGCGGGCAATGGAATGAGTATGGCCTTGCACGGTAGTAAGATTGCCTTTCATTGCATCGATACGTTTTTAAAGGGACAAATAGCGCGTTATGAGATGGAGCAGGAGTATATCGACCGCTGGAACAGGCAATTCGGGCGGCGTTTATGGATGGGGCGGTTGTTGCAGCGCTGGTTTAGCAGTTCCTCACGTACAAATCTTTTACTATATTCGCTGAAACCTTTTCCTAAGTTAATCTCTTTTCTGATCCATCAAACCCATGGTCAGCCATTTTAGCCCTCCACTTTATCCCGCCGAAAGACCCATTACCCTTGGATTTTAAACTGAAAGGCAAAATGAGTTATTTCAAAGCCGGCGCTATAGGACTGTTAACGACATTGATCTTTTCGCTGACTGCACGGGCGCAGGACTATCATGCAATAGAAGGGTCACCTTATGCAGGAGGAATCGGGGTGGCGAATAATCCGGCTTCTATGCTGATGACACCCTATCCGTGGGACATCACGGTGTTTTCCATGGAGGAGAAAAATACGACGAATGCCGTCACCTTCAGTAATTTGTCCTATTTATCCGGACTGAACTCCCACGACACCATACATTATGCCTTTACGAACGGTGATTTCAAGCGCTATGCGGCATTCAATTTCAATATGCATCTGCTGAACGTCCGGCTTGCCCTGGGCCGCAAACAGGCGATTGCCTTCGGCGCCAACATTCGGGGCTATGGCGCAGCGAAAACGGGATCGGTCAACTATAACGATACCCTGAAGAATATGAACCAATTCTTCAACGTCAATGAAGGCACGAACTATCAGGCCAATTTGGTCAGCAGTGCGTGGGCGGAGATCTTCATGACCTATAGCCGGACCGTCATAGATGATGAATATGGCCGGCTGAACGCAGGGGCCACGCTGAGGGGCATGCGGGGTATATCGGGCCTGTATGCCCGGCTGGAAGACGGATCGGTGAACCGTTCAGTATCGGGGCAGGAGACTATTTATAACCTGTTGGCCGGCAGCGGCCATTATGGCTATTCCTCTAATTATGACTACTGGCATAATAATCAGAGCACCATCCAGAACCTGAAGGATTTCCTGGGGCATACGCGGCCGGCAGCGGCCATCGACCTCGGCGTCGAATACCTCGTAAAATCCCAGGCGGTACCTATCTACGGTGATCCGGACAACTATTATGACTATGAGTGGAAGATCGGCGTCTCGCTGCTGGACGTAGGTTATAACCAGTATAAATATGGATCGCAGAGCAGGGGGGTCAGTGAACCGAATGCCAATGCAACCGATTCGGCGTTGAATGAAAAGTTCGATAATGTAAATACGTTGGCAGGTTTCAATGATAGTATGTCTACTATCGTCAATTCCATTTTTCCGTTACAGGGCTTATATAAGATCTGGAATCCGGCCAGGCTGGTGATAAATATCGACAGGCCGTTGCCCAATGATTTCGCGGTGAATGCCGACCTTACGCTGAACCTGGGCGGCTCGAACTATGGGCAAAGACTGTTCACCAAAGAGATCACGCTTTTGGCGCTTACTCCCCGCTGGGAGACCAAAACACTGGGCGCTTACCTGCCTGTGCAGGTGACGACGGAGGGGAGGGTATGGGTCGGAGGCGCCTTCAAAGCAGGGCCCTTGCTGTTGGGCATTCACAACTGGGCGAATCTCATTTCCACCAATAAGATGCAGAATGGCGGCTTTTACCTGGCGCTGGTGATCAGGCCCGGCAAGGGATTTTCATTCAGGGAGGCCAGAAAATATACCTGTCCCGACAACTCACCCTACTTCTGATGGCGGCGCCCGACTGTTTCTTTTGTGGAGGAATTTTTCTATCTTGTTTTCATGAAAAAAACTACTGTCATTCTCTTACTGGCGCTATGCGCTGTGATGATCCCTTCCATGGCAAAGTCGCAGAGCACACCCGCGACTTTACATCCAATCGACAGTGCCACCCAGAAACAGGTCGATTCCATATCGAAGACCGGCGCAAAAGTGGAAATTGAATCAGAATTCCCCGGTGGCGCCCGTGCCTGGCTTCAATTTCTAAATGATCACCTTGTCTATCCCAAAAAAGCCGTCCGTAAAAGAATTGAAGGGGTTGTCTTACTGCAATTCATTGTAGACAAGGATGGAAGTATCTCCAATCTGCAGGTGGTGTCCGGTGACCCGATCCTGGCGGAGGCTGCCTTAAAGGCGATGGCCGATTCGCCTAAGTGGAAACCTGCCATACAAAATGGCAAGCTGGTGAAATCCTACAAAAAACAGCCGATCACTTTCAGGTTAACACCGGCGTGATTTCTTACAGGCGAATCGGGGTTGCCGGAACAAAAATGAGGCTCGATTGTAATACTTTGATCAAATGCTCAGCACAGGCAAAAAGACGCTGGTTCTTGGGGCTTCCGGCAATCCGGGCCGGTATAGTTACCTGGCTGTGACCAGGCTGCGCGGCGTGGGTCACCCGGTAGTCGCTATCGGCCGTAAACAGGCGAAGGTAGGAGATGTAGAGATCGGGACTGACAAACAGCATCTTGCGGACATCGATACGGTGACATTGTATCTCAGCCCGATGCATCAAAAGGAATATTACGACTACATTCTATCGCTTCATCCCAGGCGCGTCATCTTCAATCCGGGTGCAGAAAACCCGGAACTGGCCATATTGGCGCTGGCAAATGGCATCGAACCCGTCGAGGCATGTACGCTGGTCATGCTGAGCACCGGGCAGTATTAATGTCTTAATAATACATTAACAATTAAGCGATTTTGTGGGTAAGAGGTTTTTCGGTAAATTCGAAAAACCCTTTAATATGTTATGGCGAAAATTTAATGGAGATCCTATCGAACTTCCCATTGTTGAAGCCGTTGAAAATGCGATCCGGCGAGAATCGGAAAAAGGTTATCGGCTGAAGGTCTGCATCGGCACTGATTCTCAGGTCAAAGGTCTTGAAACGGAATTTGCTACGGTGATTGTTTTTTTGCGTGAAGGACATGGTGGTTTCATGTTCATTCACAACGAAAAGACAAGGCATCAGTATACGATCAAAGAGCGTATGCTGGTCGAGGTAGCCAAGAGCATCGAGATTGCCTATGAGCTATGCAATCTCTTCAGCAGGTATAATGTCGACATGGAAGTACATGCGGACATCAATACCAATCCGCATTTCAAGAGCAACGATGCCCTCAAGGAGGCCATGGGCTATATCCTGGGGATGGGATTTGCGTTCAAAGCTAAACCGGAGGCCTTCGCCAGCAGCAGCTGTGCGAATAAGGTCGTCAACTGATCCGTGCACTGATAGGTCTCCCTACCCTGTCTCACGCGTCAGATCGTGGTCCATCACGGTCTAAGGATTTGTCTCCCCTATTATTCCGCAGCGCTTTCAAACTCTTTGTTCATTTCTTCGATCAGGCTGAGGATCTTGTCCCTTCCCATTTTTTTTATCGTGCTGGTGACGAAATGCTGGGGAAGGAATTGCCAGGTGGTGCGCATTTTATCCAGGAAGTCTTTTACATTCTTGCTGACTGTACGCTGGTTCTCTTTGTCTGCCTTTGTGAAGACGAGGCAAAATGGGATTTGCCACTCGCCCAGCCGATTGACGAATTCGAGGTCATTTTTCTGGGGGCTGTGGCGGCTGTCGATAAGGATGAAAACATTCCCCAGGTTTTCGCGTTTGCGAAGATAATCCTCGATCATTTTCTCCCATTTTTTCCGGCTGGCCAGGGAAACCTTGGCGAAGCCATAACCGGGAAGGTCGACGATATACCATTTGTTGTCGATGTTGAAATGATTGATCAGCTGTGTCTTACCGGGGGTACCGGAAGTCTTGGCTAAATGGTCATTGTTGCAAATCATATTGATCAGGGAAGACTTGCCGACATTGCTGCGGCCGATAAAAGCATATTCCGGCCGGTCCGGCTTCGGACATTGAGTATAATCCGGGCTGCTTATCACGTAGACGGCTGAATGAATGACCATATTGTTAGATGAGGGTGCAAGATACAGATTGCGGGCTTATCTTTGCAACCGCTATGGCCAACTATTCACATGACAGGATTGTCCCTTTTAAGGACTCGGAGCTGGGAAAGAAGCAGCAGGTTGCCGAAATGTTTGACAAGATCGCGTTCAGGTATGATTTTTTGAATCGCTTTCTTTCAGGGGGCAGTGATATCTACTGGCGGCGGCAAGCGGTCCGGGAATTGCGTGCTCTTCAGCCGCAGGCCGTCCTTGATGTGGCGACGGGGACGGGTGATATGGCTATCATGATGGCCCGCTATCTTCCCCAGTCGCAACTGACCGGGGTCGACATTTCATCGGGCATGCTGGAGATCGGGCGGCAAAAAGTTACCAGGTTGCAATTGGACGGGCGGATCATTCTGCAAACCGGCGACAGTGAGGCCTTGCCCTTTCCCGATCACCATTTCGGCGCCATTACCGTAGCCTTCGGTGTCCGGAACTTCGAGCACCTGGAGCGCGGTCTCCGGGAGATGAGGCGGGTGCTGAAACCGGGGGGGAAACTGGTCGTGCTGGAATTTTCGAAGCCGCGGACGCCCGGAGTCAGGCAGGTGTATAACCTGTACCTTCGCCTGGTAGCTCCAGCCATCGGCAGGTTGGTGTCCAACAACCGTGACGCATACAAGTACCTGAATAATTCTGTCAGAGCTTTTCCTGAAGGGGATGGCTTTCTGCAGATCCTCGATGCCTGCGGCTATGTCCGTACGCGGCTGAGACGATTGAGCCTGGGGATCTGCAGCCTGTACATAGGTGAAAAAGGGCCGGAGCAGGGCAATTAATCCTCTTTTTTATCGTTATCCCTGGCAACCCCGAAAATCAAGCCTATAGAGATCATTTTACCCCAAACAGAGCCGGCCGAGACTTAGTGTTATTAACTACTGATTTTAAATTAGTTATGAAATTATTTGGATCCAAGAGAAGGGGTATGCGCGGGGTTTTTCTTTTATGTGCGTCTTTGATGGCAGGGCAGCTCGTTTCAGCACAGTTTTTAAGGGATCAATTGAACCTGCCCGATCATGACAGCAAGCCTTATTATATCGGCATTGGCTTTTTGTATGTGAATACCCATCTACAGGTCAGTGCGCACCCCAAATTCCTGCAAAGCGACAGCGTTTTATATGTCAATCCGAATAATTCGGGTGGGTTCGGCGTATCAGGGATGTTCACCTTCCACGTAGCGAACCACCTGGAGTTCAGAGTAGCCTTCCCGGAATTTATTTTTGCCTCCAACAGCCTGTCCTACCATGTCAGTTATCCGCCGGCAGGGGAAACCAACCTGGCCACCAAGCAGATCCAGTCGCTTTACCTGGGCTTTCCGGCGCAGGTGAAATTCCTCTCGGACCGGATCAATAATTTCAGGGTGTATATGCTGGGCGGCTTCAATTACCAATATGACCTTGCCTCCAATTCTTCTGCCCGGAAAGCGGAGAACCTGGTCAAGCTAACGCCCACCGATTTGAGCTACGAGCTCGGGCTGGGCTTCCAGTTTTATTTCCCGGTGTTTATTTTATCGCCGGAGCTGAAGTTCACCGAGGGGATCAAGAATGTCCACGACAGGGATCCCAATCTGCAATATTCCAATGTGATCGACCAGATCAAGACGCGGATGATCACTTTTTCCATTATTTTTGAGGGGTGATGGAGCGAAGCGAAAGTCACCGAACGAGCCCGAACGAGGGACGTACCCGAGCTTCGAAGGGTACGAACAAGCAGGGCAAGGAACGAGGCCCTGCGAAGGTCACGGGCGAAGTTCTGATGGACAGCTATAATCGTCAGCAGGAATTCGTCAACGGTCTCATTAGCGGCGCCGGAGTGCTGTTCGGCATCGCCGGCCTTCCAGTGCTGACAGGGATGGCCACGGCTCATCATCATCCGGCGGCCATCATCGGGTCCGGCGTGTACGGATTCTGCTTCCTGCTGTTGTTTTCCGTCTCCACCATTTACCATATCACATCAGAACCGGCGGAAAAGCGGTTATTCAAGAAGCTCGATCATATCAGCATCTATTTCCTGATAGCCGGCACCTATACCCCTTTCCTGCTGGTGTACGTCAACAACTCTTTCGGCTTGACACTGCTGGTCGTATTATGGGGCCTGACGATCGCAGGTACGCTGTTCAAAGTATCGTATACCGGAAAATTCGAAGTACTATCCACGATCTTTTACCTGGCCATGGGCCTGATCATGGTGGTGGGAGGCCGGAAGTTCTTCGACCAGCTGCCCGGGCCGGTGCTGGTCTTTATCGTCATTGGAGGGGTGTTATACTCAGTCGGGGTATTCTTCTATCTCTGGGACAAATATACCTATACGCATGCGGCGTGGCACGGGTTCGTGCTGGCGGCCGCCATTTCCCATTATGTGGCGGTATTGCTGACGGTGATGTAGGGCCGTCAGGGCCGATCAATAATCATATTGCCGCCGGAACATATTGATCCGTATGCCGGCCGTCAGCACGGTGGAACTGGAGCTATGATAAGTATTGGTCGGATCGTTGACGGAATACTTCCGGTACATGGCGGACAAATCGATGAAGAGGTTTTCTCTCGCCTGGTAAGACAACAGCCCGGAGATATTCGCACATTTGGCGGGTATGCCCGACCCGATATGGAAGCCGTAGTCGCGGGGCCGGGTATTGTAATTTTCAAAGACATTCCCGCCGAAGTTGATGCCAGCCGAGTCCAGTCCCTGTTTGTAATAAATGATCTTGCCTTCGAGCAGCCATCGGTAAGCGGGTTGATACCGGGCGATGGCGATGAGTTCTTCAAAATTGGCGCCCAGGGGGTGTGCCAGCGGCTGGTTGTAATGACTGTAATTGTCGATGCTATCGTCATGCTGGTAGGTATAGGGGCGGACAATATTGGTTTCCAGCTGCAGATCGAGGTTTTTGACGGTGAAGGCATTGATGTACTTGACGCCCAGCTGAAGCCCCTGCTTGTTGGCCCAGTAGCCTTCAGAGTAGTGCAGGATCTGGTGCAAAATGAATTCGTCGATCAGTAATTGCCCGTATATCTGTACGGTATGGCCGATATTGATCTTTCCGTCCAGACCGGCCGTTGTTTTGTCCGGGCTGCCATTCTGCTGTTGAGCGGAGACGAGGAAGGCGACTGGATTGAGATAGGACAGGTCATAGCCGGTTGAGCGGGTGAAGATGACATTTTCAAATACACCGACCGTCAGCCAGGGAAAAGCGTTGACGCTCAGGTGGTGAAAAACGGCGAATTTTTGCGGATACAGATAATTCGAATCGTTGACGAGATGCTGGCCGACCAACTGCGCATACATGACCTGGTAGTTCAGTTTCCAGATGCGGGTATTGATCTTACCGAAAAGGTAGGGGGCGGCATAATCGCTGAGGAAGAGGCTGCGGTAGCCGTCGCCGATGAAATTCTTGTCATAGCCGGCCTGGATGTCGAAATATTTCCAGACGTTGAAATAGATAGAGGCCCTGTTGTCGAAATAATCGTAACCATCCGTTTTGAAGGGCTGGTAATAACCGGCGCCGGGCACCGCCTTGAATTGGACCGCGCGTTGCTGGAACCAGGTGGGACCTCTTTCCTGGTTGTCGGTGATGTAAGCCGAGAAGCCTAATTTACCGGCAATCATACCCCGCAGGGTGAGGCCTTTGGAATTGAGAAAGACCCGTTCATTGTTACCGCTCTCTATGGATTGAGTCTCCTGGATAACCGGATCGACGGCAAGGAAGAAGTCATTGTCGCTGACCTTGTAGAAATTCGCTTTTTCAGTATAGAAGGTTTTCAGCCAAGGTGTTTTACTGGCAAAGGTATCCTGGCTGCCGGTGGCCCATTCGATATTATTTAGTCGGAGGGAATAGAGCATGGCCTGGTCGGTGGCGGAAAGCCGGTAGCGGGGGTCATCAGGGTGGGCCTTATGCAGGGAGTCCGTCATCTCCGCGATCCGGACGGCGATTTTCCGGCTGATGGGCTTGTCGGAGCTAAAATTCAGGCTGGGGTTGGATTGCTGCATGATCTGCAGCCTGTCCAGGAAGTGATCATATTGGCTGACCTGGGGCAGGTTGCCGGATTGGGCGGAACCGGAGACCGGCAAGAGGAAGATCGATAGCAGGACCGACAGCAGTAGCGATAAGCGGGGCGCCCGGTTCCCTAAAATTATATGCCGGCTTAGAAGGGTTTTAATAAATTGCATCATAAAGGATTCAATTATCAATTAAAGGGACGATCTAATTTTCTCTATGCGTAATTACTTGATCAAGAACGTATCAATAGTCAACGAAGGTAGGATTAGTATGGCAGATTTGCTACTCAAAAACGGCCGGATCGAAAAAATCGGAACGGGCCTTCAACCATCCTTCGCTGTTACGGAGATCAACGGGGAAGGATTGCATTTATTGCCCGGGGCCATTGACGACCAGGTCCATTTCCGGGAGCCCGGATTGACCCATAAGGCCACTATCTACACGGAGGCAAAAGCGGCGGTAGCCGGAGGCGTTACGTCTTTTATGGAAATGCCGAATACCCTGCCGCCTGCCTTTACCCAGGAGCTTCTGGAGCAGAAGTATGCTATCGGGGCCAGTCATTCGCTGGCGAACTATTCTTTCTACATGGGTACCTCCAATGATAATGCCGATGAGGCTTTGCGGACTAATGATAAAAAACGGGATGTCTGCGGCATCAAGATATTCATGGGCTCGTCCACGGGGAATTTGCTGGTAGACAACTACCTGACCCTGGACAGGCTGTTCAGGGAGAGCGAGGTATTGATCGCCACCCACTGCGAAGATGAGAAGATCATCCGGCAGAACCTGGAAAGGCTGAGACAGGAGGGGCGTGAGCTGGTAGCCGCCGATCACCCCGTGATCCGGGACGCGGAAGCCTGTTTTGAATCGTCCCTGACAGCCATTCAGTTTGCGCAGAAGCACAATAGCCGGCTGCATGTCTTTCATCTGTCCACGGAAAAGGAGATGCAGCTTTTCAGTAACCTGCTGCCTTTGGCGGACAAGCGGATCACGGCGGAAGTTTGTGTACATCACCTGCATTTCACTTCCGATGACTATGAGCGGCTGGGCAACCGGATCAAGTGTAATCCTGCCATCAAGGCGCCCCATAACCGGGAGGCCCTGTGGAAGGCGCTGTTGGATGACCGGCTGGATCTGATCGCAACGGACCATGCTCCGCATACGCTGGCAGAGAAGGGACTGGTGCGGGGGGCCGATGGCAGGATAGAGCCTTTGCCGGGCGGAGACGGTGCCGGACACGCAAGGGGCAGCGCGTATGAGCGGGCGCATGCGGGTCTGCCGCTGGTACAGCATTCGCTGCTACTGATGTTGCATTATGTCAGGGAAGGAAGGATCAGCCTGGAAAAGGTGGTGGAAAAGATGAGCCATGCGGTGGCGACCTGTTTTCAGATCGCTGAAAGGGGATATATCCGGGACGGATACTTCGCGGACCTGGTGATGGTCGACCTTGGGCGCCCTTCGCGGGTGAATGCAGGCAATATCCTGTACAAATGCGGCTGGAGTCCCCTGGAAGGATTTGAATTCCCAGCTACCGTTACCCATACTTTTGTCAACGGGCATCTTGTTTATGGAAATGGGGTCTTTGATGAATCTCAATGGGGGCAACGGATTCGGTTTGACCGGGAATGAAAAAGACATTATGGACATTGACAATATTACATACGAGGACCTGTCCCTTTACAGCCATGAGGAAGAATTCTCCATTTTTCATCGACTGGACTTTACCCGGACGACAGGGGGAAAGGACTTGCTGCTGGACTATTTCAACCGGCCTTTCAGCAAGCTGGAACCCATCTATGCCACTCAGCGGATCCTGGCGTTGATGCTGGAAAAGCTCGACCAGTGGCCATCGTCGATCAGCAATGGGACGATCATGGTCATGGACCGGTTTTATGAGACGGCCCTTGACGCGATCCCCCAGGCAGAGAACCTGCCGGCCGCGCTGAGCTATAAGCTTTTTCATGGTCCCGACTATTCCATGGTCCGGTATTCGGTGGGGCATTTTGCCGACTTTATCAGGGGCATGAACCAACTCGTCGTGCTGCTGGGCGCTCCCGACGGTCCGCCAATGCTGGGCGACCTTTTGGAAAGGGCGAAGCGGTTGCTGGACCAGGATGTGCTGCAATCGCTGCGGAAGACGGAGCCCGGGGTCAAGTTGAATCCCATCCAGGTCATTCATTATGGTCATTTTGTCCGGGAGAGATTCAAAACCGCGATGCTGTCATTGATAGAGATCCATAGCCGCCTGGATGCCTGGTACTCGATGGCGATGGCTATCCGGCGATACCAGCTAATCTTTCCTGTGTTCGTGGACCAGGAAGATCCCTACCTGGACATCCAATCGCTGTATCACCTGCTGTTACCGAAGCCGGTGGCGTATGATGTCCGGCTCGACCGCGAATCCAATTTCCTTTTTTTGACCGGCGCGAATATGGCCGGCAAAAGTACCTTTATCCGTTCGGTCGGCGTGGTCGTATTCCTGGCCCACCTGGGGATGGGCGTACCGGCCCGGGCGATGCGGCTCAGTCTTTTCGATGGCATTCTCAGCAATATCAATGTCATGGACAATATCGGCAAAGGGGAAAGCTTTTTTTTCAATGAGGTGCAGCGTATCCGCAATACGCTGGAAAAGATCGGCAACCAGCGGAAGTGGCTGGTGCTGATCGATGAGTTGTTCAAAGGCACCAATGTGGAGGATGCCATGAAATGTTCTACGACGGTGATCAAGGGGTTGATCAAGATCCGCAAATCTTTATTCATTCTCTCTACACATTTGTACGAAATCGGGGAAGAGCTGAAAGTGTATCCCAATATCCTGTTCAGGTATTTCGAGACTTCCGTCAAGGACGATGAGCTGGAATTCAGCTATCAGTTAAAGGAAGGGATCAGCAACGACCGGATCGGATATTTGATCCTCAAAAGAGAAAAGGTCGTCGAGATGTTGGAGAGATTATAGCCCACTGCATTATTTCTGCTGTGAAACGTCTTCGTGGAACATAGGGCAAGTTTTTTCCTTTCGCTTTTAATTATTTTCTAGCTTCATCGGCTAAACGTAGCCGTATGTTGGTAAAGGTATTCGGTAGTGCAGTGTATGGCGTTGAAGCGATCACCATTACCATCGAAGTAAATGTGACGGAGGGACTTCATACTTTTGTAGTAGGGCTGGCCGACAGTGCCGTCAAGGAAAGTATTCAGCGGATAGAGAGCGCCATTAAGAGCAATGGCTATTATATGCCCCGTACCAAGCTGGTGGTCAATCTGGCACCGGCCGGCATCCGAAAGTCAGGATCTGCTTTCGACCTGCCGATTGCCATCGGGGTATTAGCCGCCAGCGGACAGATTCCCGCCGACACGATATTGAAGGACTATGTCATCATGGGCGAACTGGGGCTGGATGGCAGTATACATCCCATCAAGGGCGCCCTGCCGATCGCTATCCAGGCCCGCAAAGAGCAATTTGCGGGATTAATCGTTCCCCGTCAAAATGCCTCGGAAGCCGCTATCGTCAATCAGCTGAAGGTATTTTCGTTTGCCCATTTGCGGGAAGTGATCGATCATTTCAAGGGCAGCGCCGTTGCGAGGCCGGTGGTGATCGATGCCAGATCGGCTTTTCATGCTGCAGGGCCGCCGTCCGACCTCGACTTCAGTGACGTCAGGGGGCAGGAAAGCATTAAGCGGGCCATGGAGATCACTGCTGCCGGTGGTCACAATGCTATCCTGGTGGGGCCGCCCGGTGCGGGCAAGACCATGCTGGCCAGGCGGCTGCCGACGATTCTTCCCCCGCTCAACCTGCATGAAGCGTTGGAGACTACCAAGATCCACAGCGTAGCCGGCAAATTACCCGAACATACGACGCTGCTCTCACAGCGGCCATTTCGCAGTCCTCATCATAGCATTTCGGCCACGGCGCTGGCCGGTGGGGGCAGTATTCCGCAGCCGGGAGAGATCTCCCTGGCGCACAATGGCGTCCTCTTCCTCGACGAGTTGCCGGAGTTCGGCAGGAATGTACTGGAGATGATGCGGCAGCCGATGGAAGACCGGAAAGTGACGATCAGCCGTTCGAAGCTGTCCGTTGAGTTTCCTTCGTCCTTCATTCTACTGGCATCGATGAATCCCTGTCCCTGCGGTTATTATAATCATCCGGATAAAGAGTGCACCTGTTCGCCGGCGACCGTGAGGAGATATCTCAATAAGATCTCGGGACCGTTGCTGGACAGGATCGATCTTCATATGGAAGTCGTGCCGGTGCCCTATGCACATTTGTCGGACGGCGTTACCGGGGAAACTTCCCATCGGATCAGGGAAAGGGTTATGGCTGCACGGGAGATACAGCGGCGGCGGTATGAAAGCTGGGGGATTTACAGCAATGCACAGATCGGAAACCGGATGCTGCGGACTTTCTGCCGGATCGATACGGGTGGTGAACGCCTGCTGGAGGCGGCCATGGATAAGTTGAAATTATCCGTACGGGCGCACGATCACATTTTGAAAGTGGGGCGGACGGTAGCGGACCTGGAGGGCAGTGAGGAGATCCGGTCAGAGCATCTTGCGGAGGCGATACTGTACAGGAACCTCGACAGAGAGGGTTGGGCGGGGTGAGAGGGCGCACGAGGGTGCGACCGATATACCCGAGCAAAGCGAAGGGTACGAACGAGGCGGGCCGTGGCAAAGCAGGCCCGATGAAGTTCTAAGCGCCAGCGCCGTGGTCGGGCAGGGCAGGCGTCGATCACCAACCATTCTTACCAATCATTCTTCAAAGCCAGATTGGTGCGTTCCGGGACCCGGGCGTTATTCTGTTGCCACAGCGGATCGTACCACACGAAAAAATTCAGCCAGATCGTCCTCGACATGCGCATCAGAACGGGCTGCAATAGGACCAGGAGGACGGCGTTGATGCCCATCCACCAGAATAGCCGGTTGTCGTGTAGGGACATGCCGATGAGCACTTTCCAGGCAATGAAACTGGCCGCACAAACGACAACCGCCAACGCATAGCTGACGAAGCCTGTCCCGTACCAGAAGCCTACTTCGATCTCGAAGGGCTGACCGCAAACGGGGCAGTGTTCATTCATCTCCATCATGTGCTGAAGATCATAAGGATTGTGATGGACATAAAGATCGCCCTGACGGCAGCGGGAGCATTTATTGGTCAGGATGCTGCGGAGCAGGCCGGGCTGATGGCTATGGGTAACATTTTTCGCACACATGACATTATCGATTTGAGTGATCCATTTTGTAGCAACAGTACAAAGGTACTCGTCCGCGAGGGGTACAAGGTTGTGCTAATAAAGGCTTGAATGGTATTATTTACCTTTTCCGTTTTTTCGAGGAGGGCCGGGCGGCAGGAGCGGGGGCAGCCTTGCCGGCATGACCGGCGGCAGGCGCCGTCTTGCCCTTGCCCTGGGCGGGAGCCAATTTGCCGGTCTGTACAGGGACCTTCTTAGCCGGAACGGCGTTAGCCTGCAAGACGGCTGTGGGTCGCTGCTCCGCGGCAAACAAGTGAAGGGGTGTACCCTCCCATCGGGAGATCCAGTGAGAAAGCCGGATGAGCAGTTCGTTGTTGGCCAGGTAAAGCACCGCCAGGGGCAGCAGCTTGAACAAGGCCCGCTTAGTGGTCTCATTGAGGTTCATCATAGGCAGGAGAAAACCGAGGGCGCCCACTCCGAGATAAAGGACGAGTATGGCGTAGAGCCAATTGCGGGCTTCCCGGCTGTAGCGGCGTATGAAGATGCCTTCCGCCAAAAACAGGAAGGCGGTGAAATACAGGATATATCCCCAAAGGTGAATACCGAACTCGCTGGTCATGAGGCGGGTCACAATATCGCTATACCGTTGGAACAGGGGCTGCCAATCGGATAGATGGTCATTTACCAGGCCGCCGATGTCGTAGTGGACCGGTAAATAGTATTTGATATAGAGCTGAGCCGTAAGATAATACCCCAGTAAAGAAGGAAGGAAAAAGAAAAAGTTGGCTTTGACGATCTTTGTAAAGGAATCCTTGTTGCGGCGTTGCGACAGTAGGATCACGGGGAGAAAAAGAAAGGCCAGCACCAGCGTCTCCGAACGGATATAGGTAGCGATGCCCATCAGGAGACCGGCGAAGTAAAAATGTGACCGGATGCCGGATTTGAAATAGTCGAACAGGAAGTAAAGACTGAGAAAAAAGAAAATCATGTTGCTGTAGTCATACAGGATCATGAACGTATAGGCATACATCTCCGGCGTCATCAGGAATAACAGCAGTAGCAATCCGGCGATGATGGGATGGACCCTTTCCTTCAGGGCATGGTAAAGAAAGACCGTAAAACTGACAAAGACGACGCTCAGCCATACCTGCCCGAAAGGGAAACCAGCCATTTTACAGATCATCTGAAGGCTGATCAGGTAGGGGGATTTGAACTGGTTATTGCTCGACCAAAGGTCTACGTTGAAAAAAGAGTTGATCATGGTGTGTTCGCGCACCGCAAAATCTGCAATCGCTTCCGGCCCGGAAAGGGCATCGCGGGAGGTAGGGGGCAGATAATAACATCTCCAGATGCTGACAAAAACGAAGAAGCCGAAGATCATCAACCAGGGAACTTCGTAAGGAAGGATACGGAAAGGTTTCAAGGCAAATGACCGACGGACAGCGGGAAAGCCTTCCTTCCTGATCCGGCGCCAGGTCGGGATATTTAACACCAGGGTCGCCAGCAGCAGGCTGCTGAATATGGTGGTTGGGGTGAGATTGATATAGAATAACTGCAGTAAAAAAGGGACAAAGGAGGCGACGGCAATTCCCAGCAGCAGGGACAGCGTGATCATGTAAGCCGTCTTCAGCTTCATTCGAAAAATCGTCAGCAGGCCGTATCCCGACACCAGGTAACAGACAAAGAGCAGTATGAATACGAGGAAGGGCATAGGATTATAGTATCGGGGGGTATTTTCTATAAAAAGCCAGTATCTGCTGGCGCTGTTCCGGCGTCCTGATCAAATCCAGACCGACCCCTTTGCTGGTGATCCGGACCAGGTAATTGGCTTTGCCGGCATCCGGGGAATTGATCCAGACACCTTCGAGGCCGGTATAGTAATAGAATACGGCCGGCTCCGGTACGCGAATCTTAGGATAAATATGCAGGGAGTCGCGGTAGTAGCTATTGGGTTCAAAAAGTATGACCGGGTGGACGACGTTTTTCTGCTCGAGTACACGCTTGATCTTCATGGACATCGTGTAGGATATACCGTAACGGCTGGCCATGATGCCTTCCGTCGATAACGTATCGTCTTTTTCCTTTAAAAAATCCGTCCAGTATTGCAAAGGTTTGGCCTGAAACCAGTCTTTGTAGTACCCCAGATTAAGGACGAGTATGATCAACAGAGCCGAAATGATTGTCAATAAGAAGCCCTTCATAAGTAATTGTATTGGACAACGAATGTCAGGCTTAAAACTAAGGAAAAAGCTGCCAATACAAAAGAATCCTGGCCGCCTTTTTCCTGTATAAGTGATTATTAACAGCTGGTTCACCAGCGGGCGCTAAACGAGGCTGTTCTTTTTCAGCCGGGACACTGCATAATCGACGGCGCGGGCCGTCATGGCCATGTAAGTCAGCGATGGGTTTTGTGTCGACGTAGAGGTCATACAGGCCCCGTCCGTCACGAATACGTTGGTACAGGCATGCAGCTGCTGCCATTCATTCAGCAGGGAGGTCCGCGGGTCGTGTCCCATCCGGACCCCGCCCATTTCGTGGATATCGAGGCCGGGAGCCTGTCCGGAGTCGTTGGTCTTGATATTGGTGAAGCCTGCGGCGGTATACATCTCCGTCATTTGTGCAAAGAAGTCCTTCAGCATTTTTTCATCATTATCGTCAAAGCTGATATTGATCTTCAACTGAGGGATGCCCCATTCGTCTTTGAGGGTAGGATCCAGGCTGACCTGGTTAGACTCCTTAGGTATCGTTTCGCCCATCATGTGAGAGCCAACATGCCAGGGCCCGATGCGGGCGGTGGAGAGGTTTTCTTTCAGCTTAAGGCCGAATCCTTCGGTAGGATGGTCGAAGGAACGGAAGGCAGAAAAGCCGGCGGCATAGCCGCGCAGAAAATCGGCATCCTTGTCCTGCTGGTGCAGGTTGCGAAAGCGAGGGATATAGGCGGCGGTGGGGCGGCGGCCATCTGTCGTGCTATCCGGGAATCCATCGTATTCGCCGGAAATACGTCCCCGGTAATTGTGAAAGGCCACGTATTTGCCCAGCAGGCCGTTGTCATTGCCAAGACCGTGGGGAAAGCGGGAGGAGATGGAGTTCAGCAAAATAAGATTGGTATTGAGGGCGCCGGCATTGACGAAAATGACCGGAGCAAAATAGTCGAAGGTCGCTTTGGTGTTCGCGTCGACGATCCGGACGCCGGTGGCTTTTCCTTTCTTGTCGTCGTAGATGATCGAATGGACTACGGAGAAGGTACGTAGGGTCAGGTTTCCGGTTTTTTCTGCCCAGGGGATGGTCGTTGAATTGCTGTTGTAGTAGCCACCGAAGGGGCAGCCGCGCTGGCAAAGGGTTCTCTTCTGGCATTGTCCCCTGCCCTGCTGCAGGTGAAGGGCTGTAGGCTCGGTAAGGTGAGCGCAGCGGCCATAAATGACATGGCGGTCCTTATACGTCTTCCGGACAAAGTCCGAGAAATAGTTTTCCACGCAGGTGAGATCCAGTGGAGGAAGGAATTCCCCATCAGGAAGGTTAGGTAACCCGTCTTTGTTGCCCGAAATCCCCACGAATTTTTCCACATAGCTGTACCAGGGGGCAAGGTCTTTATAGCGGATGGGCCAGTCGGTAGCGAAGCCATCGCGGGCGGGTCCGTCGAAGTCGAAATCGCTCCATCGCTGGGTCTGGCGTGCCCACATGATGGACTTTCCACCGACCTGGTAGCCCCGGATCCAGTCGAAGGGTTTTTCCTGGACGTAAGGATGATCGGTGTCTTTGACGAAGAAGTGCATGGCATCTTCCCGAAAGGCGTAACACCGGCTGACGGAAGGGTTTGCCTGGCGGATTTCGAAGGGGATCTCGCCCCGGTGTTGAAATTCCCAGGGCATCATATTGGTCGTAGGGTAATCTTTGAGATGGCGGACTTCCCGTCCTCTTTCCAGCACCAGGGTCTTAAACCCTTTCTCCGTAAATTCCTTGGCGGCCCAACCTCCGCTCATACCCGAGCCGATGACGATGGCGTCGAAATGATTATTCTGGATAGCGTCTCCCATGGTAAACAATTTAGGCGTTAAAAAGCTGATTTCTGTTGAGGCTTTACCGGCACGCACCCGTGAAAACGCCCGGGTACCAATTCATATACCTGTACCTTGGTCAGGAACCAGGAAGACGACGAATAAGCCAGTATCGTCTGTTTTTTAGTGGTGGAATAGAAAAAGTTGAGTTCATCACCGGGCGTTTTTCCGCCCTCGATAGTCTGCAACAAGGATTCGCGCCGGGGCCCCGCGGCTGAGGCGAAGGATGTCCCCAGCGAAGAGCGGGCTGCATCATCCAGCTGGCGCATTCCCCTGAAGAATTTATCCTGGTCTCCCGGGGAGAAGCAGTCATCCATCATTTTCAGGACGAAGAGGTGGGCCGATACATCCCTAGCACCGGGGGTGGATGTGGTGGGGATGAGTGTGGCGGTCAACGCTGCCAATAATTTTTCCTGGTCGCTATCGACCTTGAAATTTTTTAGCACCAGGTCCGGTTTGGGATGATCCCCCAGGCAGGAAGGCAATATTGCCGAGCCTACCGATATCAACGCCAGTTTCCGGATAGCGGTCCGTCTGTTGATTGTCATCGATGCAGTGTTATTAAGGGAAGGTAAGGTTTTAGCTGTGTAGCAAAAACACTTCCGATGATCAGGCGATCTTTTTGGCCCCTACCAGCTGTTGTTCTTCCTGTTTATAGACAGAACCGTCCAGGGGAATAGGCCGATCCCGGTAAAAAAGGGATTTTAGTATCAGCAGGCCCGTTTCCAGCATGATCTTCAGGTCGAGCGTGAAGTTTACATTCTTTACATAATAAGAATCCCATTGATACCGGCGAAGAATGCTCTCAAAGCTGGTAGCCGGACCGCGGTAACCCCTGACCTGGGAAAGGCCGGTGATGCCCGGGCGGGCCATATTGCGGAAATGATAATTGGCGACCAGGTTGGCAAACTCCTGGGAGTCCTTCAGCATATGGGGCCTCGGGCCCACAATGCTCATATGACCCAGCAGGACATTTATAAACTGAGGGATCTCATCCAGACAGGTATTGCGCAGGAACCAACCGATACGGGTGACGCGGGGATCATTTTCTGACGCCCGGCGGGTATCGGCATAGTCATTCACATACATGGTCCTGAACTTATAGCACCAGAAAGTTTTACCGAGGAATCCGACCCTTTTCTGCCGGAAGAAAACCGGGCCTCTGGAGTCGAGCTTAATGAGCAAAATAATGATAGGGAACAGCCAGGGGAAGACAAGCACAGTAACGATACCAGCAGTCACAATATCCATCAAACGCTTGTATATCAGATAATTATAATTATCACTCCAATATTCCCGGATGAATTCCCAGTTTCCTTTCTTCCAATTTTCCGGATAATAGGCGGCTGATTCAACAATGGTACTCTGCATGTTACTAAGGATTGGTTTTGTCTCAACTTGATAACGATTCGTTCGGCTATACTTGCTAACTGTTGTCACGAATAAAATCCTTGTTAGATTCCTTGGTTTTTAAACCCCAGGGCTTGTATTGTCCAATTAGCAATAACAATGCCATTGGAGCGGGAAAAAAAGCCCTTATGGTTTAGTGGGCAAGCTTTTGGCAGTTAACGGATACAGCTGATCTTGGGCCAATTGACAACCCTATCTTTTCAAACGTTGCATACATCTACATAATTATATTCCATACCAATCTCTCCCAATGATATGTTACGTACGCCGGGGCGGGCACGTCAAAACGGTATAAGTTAAGAATTAGTTAAGTACGTTCTTGGGCTCTATCCATTCCTGCCCCATGGAGACGCCGGGGAGCTCTTCAATGACAATAAATTTCCTGAGGATAGAAGAGAATGTCTGCATGGCGGTGCGATGAATGATGCGCATATCAAGCCAGAAATTGGCATTGCGAACATAAAAAGCGTCCCATTGGAATCTGCGAAAGATCTGATCGAAGTTTTGAGCGGGTCCGCGGTATCCTTTTACCTGGGCAAGACCGGTGATGCCGGGCTTCATGATACTGCGGAATTTATAAGAATCGACCACTTTGGAGAAGGTCGAACAATCTTTATACATATGGGGACGGGGTCCGACAATGCTCATATGACCGGCCAGGACATTGAGGAATTGAGGAATTTCATCCAGGTTGGAATAACGCAGGAATTTGCCCATCCGGGTAATCCGGGGATCATTCTCTGTGGCCTGCCGCGTATTCGCCTCGCGATTTACATACATGGTACGGAACTTCAGGCAGGAGAAGGAGCTCCCAAGGAACCCTACGCGTTTTTGCACGAAGAATACCGGCCCCCTGGAATCGAGCCGGATCAACAGCCATAAAATGGGAAATAACCAACTGAAAATGAGTACAATAAATAAAAGGGAACCCACTATGTCGAAAATACGCTTAGCCAGGAGGTAGTTTCGCCGGCCAACGATATAGCTCCTCAGATCCACACTTTTCGCGTCCCTTCTTTTACGTTCTGATACATCCTTTTTCCTTACTTGCGAGGTTTCCAACATAAGACCCAGGTTTGTTAGTTTAGATATCTTCGAAAAACGATCGGCGGACCTTCCTCCCTTCCTACTCCCGGCCTTCGAAGATATTTTCAGATAATGGTTTAATTGACAGTTTAATTTTATGATATTAAAATCATATTAAAAAAATGCAAATTTTTGAAATGCATTTAAAAAGACTATAACATATTTTCATATAACTTATTGCTTAGCGAAAACTAAAATTCCCGCTAACTGAAATCAAACAGTGAAAAGTATTGGCTAAGCAAGAAAAGCGAGATCCGCAGATCAAAACCTATAAAAAAGCAAAGAGACTGACTTTCAGTAAGATATTAATTTTTTTGCAAAGAAACTAAAAATTTGTGATGCAAAAAAATCCTGCCAACAGGTGATTGGGGTTCGAATCTTTACATTTGCGGAACTAAAACGAAAAGCGAGGAAAACCGGGCCATTTGTTAAATAAGGGTAAACCATTAAGAATGAAAATTGGCATTTTAGGAACGAGGGGAATACCTAATGCATACGGCGGATTTGAACAGTTTGCCCAATACCTGGCCCTGGGCCTTCAAAAGAAAGGGCACGAGGTCTATGTCTATAATTCGAGCGAACATCCGTACCGGGATAAGGAATGGAATGGGGTCCATATCGTTCATTGCAAGGACTGGGAAAAGACCATTGGCACTGCCGGGCAATTTATTTACGATTACCATTGTTTTCGGGATGCCGCCCGGAGAAACTATGACATTCTTCTACAGCTGGGGTATACCAGCAGTTCCGTATGGCACCGGCTATGGCCGGAAAAGGCCGTCAATATCATCAATATGGACGGACTGGAGTGGAGGCGCAGTAAATACAACCGGTTCACCCGGAAGTTCCTGTGGCAGGCGGAAAGGCTGGCGGTGAAGCACGGCAATATTTTGATAGCGGATTCCATTGGCATCAGGGATTATCTCCGGGAGGAATATGGCCGTCCGTCCGCCTATATTCCTTATGGCGCCGATATCCCGACGGCATTCGATCCGGAGATCCCCGGACGCTATGGACTTCATCGTGATGGCTATCACCTCCTGATAGCGCGGATGGAGCCGGAGAACAATATCGAGATCATCGTCCGGGGTTGGATGTCTTCGCGAAAGGATCGGCCGCTGGTGCTGATCGGCAATCCGGGAAATCGCTTCGGGCAGTACCTGATGAGGACTTACCGGCACGAGAAACTTCATTTTATCGGCGCCATTTATGAGTCGGAGGTGGTCAATTCGCTCAGGCATTATTCGTCATATTATTTTCACGGCCACTCCGTAGGCGGCACCAATCCTTCCCTGCTGGAGGCGATGGCCTGCGGTTGTAATATCGCGGCGCACGACAATATCTTTAATAAAGCAATCCTGGGGCGGGATGCGTTCTATTTTGCCGGTTCCGATGATATAAAAGTCCTTTTGGATACAGAACCGGTTTCCCCGGCCATCGGTTCGCATCGGGAAAAGAACCTGGAAAAAATGGAGCAATTGTATAGCTGGGAAAAAATCATCGATGCTTACGAAAAACTGTTCCTATATAGATAACTTTCATTTTGGCACTATGTACACACCCAAGGTCTCTATCATCACGGTAGTTTTTAACGGCGAAAGACTTCTGGAACAGGCGATCCTAAGCATCCTGAACCAGTCATACCCGCGCATACAATATATCGTTATTGACGGCGGTTCTTCAGACGGAACGCTTTCCATCATCAAAAAATATGAAGACAGGATCGGGTATTGGATCAGTGAAAAAGACAGGGGTATCAGCGATGCGTTCAACAAGGGAATTGCCTGTTGCGAGGGTGAGATCATCGGCATTCTGAATGCGGACGACTGGTATGAGCCGGAGGCTGTAGCGCTTGCGGTAAAACATATTGAGACGGCTGATGTCGTTTTCGGCAATATCCAGCTGTGGCGGAACGAAAAAAAAGAGGCCATTGTCCAGGGTAACAGTGGCTTGCTGGAATGGGAAATGACCTTGAACCACCCTACCGTTTTCGTCAAAAAATGGTGCTATGACGTTTTCGGAGGCTTCGATCTTCAATACCGGTGCGCCATGGATTACGACTTGTTGCTCCGCCTGAAGGTTAACCATTGCCGGTTTGCCTTTGTTCCCGAAGTACTGGCGAATATGCGCTGGGGGGGCGTAAGCGACAAGCAATGGAAATTAGGTTGCAGAGAGACGCTGGAGATCAAGAATAAATACCTCCCGCAAAAAAAACTGCTGAACAGGCTTTATTATATAAAACATGTGTTGGCCATTCGGTCCAACAAACTGTTCACGAAGTGGAACATGACCTTTATCATCCGCCTCTACCGGAAGGTCTTTTCTCCAATGAAAAAGATACAGTAGTCCTTTACGGGAAATCCTCAGGAGCCAGGATTATTTATTACTTCACTATAAGCTTTTGCCGTGGCGGCCGCGGCCGACTCCCAGGTATACAAGTCGAATATCTTCTTTATCAGTTCCGGATGTTGTTTTCCGGCGGCGGCATTTTCCACGGCGGCAAGTATGGATGCCGGGGATTCCGGATCGCAATACCAGGCATAATCCTCAAAATACTCCCTGGTATCTCCCTTGTCGGTGATAACGATATTGCAACCCATTGCCGCAGCTTCAAGGGTACTGAGGCCTGTCGTTTCAAACCAGCTAGGCAGGACATGTACCGCGGCTGTCGCGTAGTAGCGGATGAGCGTTTCCTGTGTGATGGCGGGGACAAACCGGATATTATTCCCGGCCGCGTTCCTGCATTCCCTGTAGTAGTCCAGTTGATTGGGGGATGCCGACCCGATAATAAATAAAGTAAACCTTGTGGCGTTGAGGGCCCGGATGAGATTGAGCTGGTTCTTGCGGCCTTCTATACGGCCTACGCATAGGACGATTGTCGGGTCCCGGTTCCGTTCGTCATCTGGGAAAGCGAATAAAGCCGGGTCGATAGCATTGGGGATGATCCGGTAGGTCTGTTGCAGTTCGTAATGGGCGACCAGCCGGCGGTATTCATTTTGTGAGTTGGGCAAAAGGCAAGCTGCAGTTCTTATGATGTATCGCACCGACCTGCGATGTCCCCACAGCAGGTAGCGGGGGCTGACGATCCGTTCGCCATTTCGCCATCTCCGGGCAAGTACCTTGAGATATTCTGCCTGGTCGGATGAAAAACACCTGAACAGGAGCTTTGTCCATCCTTTCCTGATGTGCTTTTCGTATTCAGCGTAGTCGACGTAGATTGTTGACACTACATAGGGTTTGCCTGAGTCGAAAATATGCTGCAGGATATCGGCGGGCCGGATGATATTGAAAAAGTGGATCAGCCGATAGGGGCCGTAGTCAATCTTTTCTGTACACAGCCGTACATCGACTTCGATGCCCGTCCGACGCAGGTACTCTGCTGTTTTCATGATCTGGATGGTATCCCCGCCGGCGCTGGAGAACAGGGTGGATCGCGATATAAAAAGTACTTTCACCGGCTATTCGGGTTGAGGGGTGATAGTTTCGTTTTGCCGGGGCGACGGAGAAGGAAACGGGCCTTGTCGAATTCTTCGAAGCTGTCTTTGTGAAAAGCCAGGATCCAGATCACGTATTCGGCGATATTCGTCAGGTAGCTGCCGGTGAACTGGTAGATGAAAATGAACAGGAACAGAGAAAGCCTGTAATAATTGGAAAAGACCTTTGTTTTAAAAAAGAACAATCCTTCCAGGAACAAGCGCAGCGAGAGGCCGACGATCCCGAAGACGGCCAGCGTATCGCCCAGCGAGTTTGGGATCACGACCAGTTCCTTTGTCGCCTGGGGATAGTTATATAATTCCCGGAAGATCCCGAGCCCTATCTCCTTGACTTGTCCGGGTCCGCAGCCGAACCAGACGCTCTTCAGCCCGGCGATCTTCCAGCCGAGATAAAACGATTCGAAGGTCCTGCCGCGGAAAGAGGTATCGGTACCCCTGAATATATTGGTGAACCGGATAACGATGACATTATGCGGAAAGGCAACGACTGTCGCGATAAGCATAGTGATCAGCAGCACTCCGCCAAGCAGCAGGTAAAGGGATATTGTCTTGCTGAAAAAGCGGCGGTAGCCAACGAGCAGGGTTAACAGCAGGGAGAGGATCAGCCCGAGCATTCCGCCGAAAGAGAAGGCCATCAGGAAGGGGATTGTGATCAGCAGGAAGGTCGTCTGCGGATCGGGCAGCCGGAGGACGATGAGCTTGAGGTAGTAATAGAGCGCGATCGGCATGAGCAGTGTAGCATAATAGGAAGGCTCATAGGTCAGCAGGCGGAGGCGAAGGGTATGCACACCTGAGGTGATCTCATTGGCATACCAGAAAATGTTCTTTAAGGGAGGAATGGCCAGTGCGATCAATGCCACCAGGACCATGCCCGCGTTGAACAGCAGGATATTCCTGTAGATAGAGCGGATAGTCCGGCAATTTTCCAGGAATTGATAGAACGCCAGGCAAAAGACGAAGACCGACAAGAGAAGAAAACTGGATTTGAGATAGGTAGGCGGATACACCCCATTAGCAAGATGCGCTACGAGGAAAGGAATAAAAAATATAACAAAGTAATACATGTACCGGAAGGATGGGAATTTATATACCCAAAGCAAAAATAACGGCGTTAGCAGTGTCGTATAGAGTAATCCAAGGGGCAGGAGGAGCCCGTTGAAAAAAAAATACAGCAACGCTGCAGGCATATATTTATTGAATCGGATCTCGGTATGCATACAGTGTCATGGCTTAAGGGAGTAGTCGCTTCCTGGTTTCCATCATAAAGCCTATCAGAAACCCCGCCAGCAAGCCGGCAAAGCCAAGATAGACCAGCAGGGTCGGCAGTGATTTCGAGCGGGTGGTATTAGCGATCTTGATGGGGTCGATCAGGGAGACGGCCTCATTCTCGACATAGAGCCTGCGTCTTGTCTGCTGCATATCCTCGAATAGCGTGGCAGACTGTTGATAAATCTTTGCAGGTTCTATGGCGTCGTTATAGAACGTTGCCGATATTTTGGAGGAAGCAAGGAATTTGTTATAGATAAGCTTGAGGGAGTCGAGCCGGTTAAGATCGTTTTCGAGACGCGAGATCTTTTCCGTGTTGCTGAGTCGCTCCACCTCGGACAGTTTCCTCAGGTAAGGCAGGTTGTTTAAATAATTGATCAGGGCATTCTGGACCGTATCAGCCGACCCAACGTCCCGGATGCCGTAAAGGATCAAAAAGGACCCTTCCAGCCTGGTGGAGGTATCATTTTCCAATTCTTCGTCCGTCATAGTCCGGGAGTCGAAATTTACCAGGCTTTTGGCTTCTCCCGGGGTTATGTGCAATTCCGCAGCGAGTCTATCGGTAGAACCGGACTTCGCCAGCACATTCAGCTGGCTGATAATGCCTGCATACGCTTTATTCGGGAGCCTGCTAGAAGCGACCATCATCGAAGCCTGGTAATATTTGGTCTGGGCGAGGTAATAATAGAACATGGCAAAGAAGAGGCCGAGGAACAATCCCGTCAGCATAATGAATTTCCGCTTGCGGGCGACCATCGTGAGAAAGGACAAAAATCTGAAAAAACCGCGCAGAAAGGAAGTAACCAGGAATTTCAGTGCGGACAGATTTACCTGGTCTTCCCGATCGAAATCTTTATTGTTCATTAAACAAGGGGATTATATAGCTTTTCAAAATAATCTAAAGTCCGCTGCAAAACTAGCATCTTCCGGGAATCTTTTCATGAAATGTCTCAGGCTGTTTTCAGTTTGGACAATTGATACCGGATAGCAAGCCGAAACAGTAAAAAATGAGCGATCTGCACGATCATATAGCCGATAACGGCGCCGAAGACTCCCCAGCGGGGGACCATCAGATAACTGGCGATCAACCCGACGGCAGAGATGAGCAACCCTATAAACAGGGAAAAATGGGTTTTTTCGAAATATATCATATAATTCGAAGACAAGAGGACCATTCCGCCGACGACCTGAGCGACGATCAGAAAAGGAAGAATGTACAAGGCCGGCATGTATTTATCCGAAATGATACCAATCCGGAGAGCTATGTAAAGGCCTATCAGGAGGAAAACGCCCAGGATAAGCAGGCCACCACTTAAGAAGTACAGTAGTTTCCTGGTCTTGCGGATATTTGCGTACACGTCTTTCTCCTTCAGGAAGGTGGGCAGCCAGGAATTATGCACGGCCAGACAGATCAGATAAACGACATTGGATACCGCGAAGGCAAGATAGTAATAGGACAGGTCCTTCGCCGTCCCATATTTTTCCAGAAAGAATTTATCGCTGTAATTACTGATCATGCCCCATATTGCGGTGAACATAACGGGCGTTCCCAGCCTGATGAAGCCCTTCATCAGGCTGAAATCTATCTTCGGAAGCATTTCGCCCGCATAATAAAAGAAGAAAACGACCAGGGCCAGCAGCTCGCAAAGATAGGTATACAGGAGCCGCACATGGATCTTTTCGCTTTTAAAATAATACATGGCGGCAAGGACGACCGCATTGATGACAATGAGCCGGAATAAGTTGTACTTGCGAAAGAGGCCGGCCTTTTCCGTCGTTACAAAATAGTTGGACAGGATAACGATATAAACGTTGACAATAATCGCCAGCAGCATGGCGCCCCGAAACCTGGGATATCCGATATCGCCTTTGAAAAGGAAACGGATGATACTGTAATCGGCGCCGAATGCGTAAACAGGAACGATCACCACGGCCAGCAATACCGTGAGCAGGAAGAAGACATTAAAAAGAACCTCCTTTCTCTTATCGGACTGGTGCGCATCCGCATAATATTTGGACTGGGAAACGTATAAGCCGAAATTGAGCACCACGGAAAAGCTGGTGACGATCGTCAGGATATAATTATACATCCCGTATTCATCCTGGGTCATTAGCCGCAGGTAAATGGGCAAGAGGAGAAAACTGGAGAGTCTTGCGAGTACGTCCATGCCCAGGAAGGTGAGCATTCGCCTGAAGTTGGGATTCCGCCGATATCGTCCGATCCATTCCGTGACAAGATCGACTTCTTTTATCGCCATTATCTTACGCAGGCTCACTTAGTACTTTTTTTCCTTGCTATTTTAAGTATTCCCGCTGTAATGGTTGGCAGAAGCCTGAACTGAATCTCCTTATTCATAGTTAAATATGCCATTTATTCCTAATAAGAATCGGACAGCGCAAAACTAATACTTATGTTGCTATAAATTTTGCTAATTTTGCCCTTATTTGACTTATGCTGTCGTTCCCTGAAAAGCCTTCCGAAAAAGTTGCCGTTCTCCTGCTCGCTTTCAATCGCCCATCCCTTACGGATAAAGTACTTGGCTCCATTGGCCACTATGCTCCTCCCGATCTTTATGTAGCGTTGGATGGTCCGCGCCCGGGACGGAAGGATGATGAATTGAACGGCGCGGCGATCACGGAAAGTGTATCGGCATGGGAAGCGGCGAACCCAGCTACCAGGGTGCACCGGTTGTACCGGAAAAAGAATCTGGGCTGCGGCCGCGGAGTCAGCTCCGCCATCACCTGGTTCTTCAGTCAGGAAGAAATGGGCATCGTTCTCGAGGACGACTGTCTGCCCAATTTAGCTTTTTTTTCGTTTTGCGAACGGCTGCTGTGGCAGTACCGGGATGCGGAAAAGATTATGCATATCGGCGGGAGCAACCACCTGCACGGCGGCATCACGGTAGACAGCACCTATTATTTTTCCAAGTATCCGCAGATCTGGGGATGGGCCAGTTGGAAAAGGGCCTGGGAAAAGTACAGGCTCGAGATGCCTGACCTTGAAAGCCTGTTCAGCCTTCCAGCCTTCCGACGCTATTACAAGAAGGAAATTTTTCTCATCACCGGCCGGGGGGATCTGGATACCTGGGATATTCAATGGATATATGCTTTCCTGATGAATGACGGGTTAAGCATTTTGCCCAGGGATAATTTTATAAAAAATCTTGGTTTTGACAATAACGGCGGCACTCATCTACAGGCCAAACCCTCCTGGTACGATGATACTACGACGGAGATCGAAGTACTCGTTCCCCCTGATTCTATCACGCAGAACCAGGCCGCCGACGATTACGTTTTCCGTACGGTCTACAACCCGTCGGCGCTCTCGCGGATAAAAAGAAAACTCAAAAAATTATTGTTCAAAAAAGGCTAATTCGCTTGCTGCAAAAGAGTCGAAGAAAGCCTGGTCCCTGCCTGGAAAAACCGCCAGGTCGTAGAACGGGACCGTGATCTTCTGATCCTTTATATAGGCCAGCAGAGCCCCGACCGTTCTCTTTTCCTTCAAGGAAGTGATACAAAGCAGCTTGCCGAAATTGTCGTATAAGAGAAGGCCCTCATAGTTTAGGGTGGCCAGGAAATCCAGGAATTGCATTCCGTCGTCGCCGTTCTTTTCAAATAACGTCCTGTCAAATTCGAGGAACAGCACGGGTCGATGTTTTCCAATCGTGCAGGCGGCCCCTTTGATGATCTTAAGGTCATAGCCGTCTGTGTCGGATTTTATTATCCCAACAGCTTCTTCCGGAAAATGTCCGGCGGCAAAAACATCGATGCTCGTAAAGTCAGCTGCGGCTCCGCCATCCGTATCGGCGGTGAAAGTGGAAGTACCAAGGTTAATGTTGTTTTTAACCTTCAGGGTACCGGGTTTGTCGGAAAGCAGCACGGGATGAAGCCAGGAACGGGGGATGTTGATGCTGTTCTTTTCCAGGAGGCTAAAATAAAACGGATCGCCCTCGAAGCAGCGGATGGGATGATCGGTGACCTGTCTGAGCATAAGCAGGGTATCACCGATATTGGCGCCGATATCAAGAATAGAGAATGGGCCCTCCCGGTATTGCTGGTACTGTTGAACGATCCGCTGCAGATTGCTGTTGTAATACGGAAAATGGGCCAGGTTGAATGAAATGGAATGCGCCTTCGGCATCAGTACGTCCCTGCCATAGATGTTGCGCCGCACGATAGCCTTGTTGCTGAAAAGATAAACTTTATATCCTTTGGAGATATAAAGGCCGAAGCGGGATAGCAATCGTTTAAATAATTCCTTCATTCGGTATTTTTTTAAGATTGAGGTTGATGCCCGGCAGAAATTCATCTATTTTGGCTATCAGCTTAGCCGGCGTAATTTCCTTTAGCAGATCGATCGGGATCAGCTGAAAGTCCACCGGGCGCTTGTCCCGGATGATGCTGTCCACCTGGTCGGGATAAACAGGATAGAAGTGGGCGGCTATGCTTTCAGGATAAGGCGCAAACCTGCCGTAATGCAAACCGCTATACAAGGCGAAGACCGGGCAGCCCACGGCTGCCGCCAGGTGAACCGAACCGGTATCGACGCTGACAAGGCAGGCCGCCCCTCTCAATACTTCAAGCAATTGCGGAAGGGATGTTTTGGTGGTAAGGTCTATCACTGGCGCATCGCATGCGCGGATAAATTCCCGGCAATCGGCTGCGTCGGCGGCGGAGCCGCAAACGACGGGTACAAGCCGGTACTGGCGTGCCAGGTGCTGCGCGACGGTGGAAAAGGAGGCAGGAGGCCACTTTTTCTCCGGGATACCGGACCCCGGAAAGATAACAAAATAGGCCTGTGGAAGAGAAAATGAACCGATGTCAGCGCGGATATCGGCCCGGGCGGCGATCTCAGTCGTTACTGGTCGAGGCGGCAATTGAAGCAGCCGTTCGATAAAGCGGGCGTTGCGATTGGCATCGAAGAGGGTATCTTCGCCGGCGTCTTCCAGCCGGGTGTAGATATGTTTCGGCGTGAGCCGGCGTTCATATGCGGTAATCAGCCTGTTGTTATGGTTCATCGCCGTTCGGGCAGGAGCGGCGGACACCGCCATGATCACGTCATCTTTCCTGAATATCCGGGAATAAACCAGGCTTATGGCATCCGAAGCGCCGATCTTCCTGATCAGGAGCAGCAGCCTGAAGCGGTAAAGAAGATCGGCACTGAATCTCTTTTTGTCGAGCCAGATCACCTCGTCGGCTACCTGCTGGTCGTACAGGCTGAAAATCTGGCGAAAGGCGCTGTTGCCTACGAAGGTTATCTTATAGTTTTCGTAAGGGCCCGATTGCCTGAATAGAGGCAGAAGATTTCTAATCAGTATGTAATCCCCTATTTCGTCGGTTTTTACGAGCAGGAGATGATTGGTTCCCGGAGAGGCGGGGACGCACCGCACCGCATAGTAAATAAGTTGATACAGGGATAGTTTGAGAAAGTCTTTCACGAGGCGTCAAAACTAATCAAAATCAGCGAACGAAGAACGGGGGGCAGGTTAAAAAAGATTCCTTAATTTGCCCCCAAACAGCTTTTAACTGACATGAAGAAGCTTCTCAACCATCCCCTTATCCGAAGGTCTAGCGATATTCTGCTAAGTCCTCTCACGCTCTTTAGCTCCATATGGCATAAATATGTCCGAAGCGGTACTGCCACGCAGATGCCTGTCAGCGAAAAAATATTTATGACGGTTGGCGTCCTGCCGATCCGTGATCAATACTACCAACCGTTGATCAATCCCGGCAGATATCTGCGGAAGCCTTTGAACGAGCCGAGGATGTTGCCTGGTATAAATTGGAATATCTCTGAGCAGCTGGAGTTGCTGAAGAAGTTTAACTTCCGGGATGAGCTGCTTGCGATCCCTTTTTCGGAGGCGGAGGCGCCTGATCTTCATTTTTATTACGATAATCCTTCTCTTTGTCCTGCCGATGCGGAATTTCTGTATAGTGTCATCCGCTATTTCAAACCCCGGCGATTAATCGAGATAGGCTGCGGTTATTCGACAAGGCTGGCTTTACAGGCTGAGCGAAAGAACCAGGCTGAAGACAGCAGCCTTACCTGCACGCATATCTGTATCGAGCCGTATGAAATGCCCTGGCTGGAGAAACTGGGCGTTCAGGTATTGAGAAGCAAGGTGGAAGACCTTCCCCTGTCTACTTTTGAACAATTGGAAGCGGGAGACATTCTGTTCATCGATTCTTCGCATATCATCCGTCCGCAAGGCGATGTGCTTTTCGAATTCCTGCAAATCCTCCCTACCCTCAAACCCGGCGTGATAGTCCATGTCCATGATATCTTCTCGCCCAGGGATTACCTGAAGGACTGGATAATGGACCAACATTGCCAATGGAATGAGCAGTACCTGCTGGAAGCTTTTCTTTCTTTCAACCCTCAATTCCGGATCATCGGCGCGGTGAATCTGCTTAAGAAGGAATATAGCAAGGCATTGGAGGAAAAATGTCCGATTACGGCGGGACGTAAGGCTGATGAGCCCGGATCTTTCTGGATAGTCAGGAACTGACCCTTTTCAAGCGAAGACGGAAAGTAAGCGATGTTATAGTTATTCATTCATATTTTTGCGAATGAACATACCGAGCCGATGGCAGCAAAGACTGTATTTTTTCTCTCTGGTCGCCGTCCTTTTTACTACGCTTTTTTCATGGTCGCTTCTCAATAGCCTTTGCATTATGCTGCTGGTGTTAAGCCGGCTTTTTACCAAGCCGCCGGCGTCCATCAAAACCGCATTCGCAGACCCGATATTTCTTGCCTTTCTAGTCTTTTTTCTGGTAGAAGCGGCGGGATATCTTCATACGCATAATCTCGCCGATCAAGGGAAGACCGTGTTAAAGGAGGCTACGTTGGTGGCCATTGCCTATGTGGGTTGCAGCGGGAGCTTCAGCGACGCACGGCTCTACAGGAGGCTGTTGACCTGGTACTATTATTTGCTGCTGGCAGCATCGGTGTATTGCCTGGGCATGGCCTGCCACCAATTTGTCCTGAGCCGGGATATTTCTGTATTCTTTTATCATTCCCTTACCCGGCCCATTTCGCAAAATGCGGTATTTTATTCGGTATATGTCGTTTTCGGTCTGCTTTTTCTTTTATCGCCGGGCGGGGAGCCCGTTAGCGGCCGAATTTCGCCTAGGGGAAAGCGCCTCCTCCGGTTGTTTCTCGTCTTTTTTTTCCTGGGGATGATCGTGTTGCTTTCTTCCAAGTTGATCCTGGTCATTGCCGTGCTGTTCCTGGTAAACGCCTTTCTACGCCGATACTCCTACCGGAAGAACAAGCGGGTCGTGCTGGTCTCCGGGTCGGCCCTTATACTTGCCCTTGGTATACTGGCCCTGACAAAGAATCCCGTCAGCGTGCGGTATCGGGAACTGGCAGCCGGAGACCTTGACGTCATCAAGCAGGAAACATTTAATCCCGGCATGTATTTCAACGCTTTGCAGCTGCGATTGCTGGAGTGGCGCTTTGGCACCGAAATCCTGAATGAACATCATGCCTGGCTTTTCGGTGTAAGTTCCGGGGACAGCCAGGATCTGCTGGACGCAAAATATATCCGGACCCGGATGTATATCGGCAATCCCGTCGATGGACCGCATAGGCATATCCGCGGTTTTATCGGCTACAATTTCCATAATCAATACCTCGAAACGTTGGTCCGGAGTGGGTTCCTGGGACTGGCGGCCCTGCTGGCCATTTTCATCCTGCTATTCGTCCGGGCGCGAAAACAGGGAACGAGGGAAGCCTGGTTCGTCGTATTGACGCTCGCTGTCTTTTTTATACCGGAGGCGCCGCTGACCATACAGCAGGGCGTTTTTCTGTTCTGTTTCTTTCCTCTTTTGGCAGTGAACGCTCCGGGCAAAGTGGGGCTGCGGGCGGAATGACCGCAGACTCCTTATTTTTTCCGAAATTGTACCCGGAAAAAGAATAATCGGTTCAACCAATGATTACAAGATGAGAACATTATTGCAATACATGCGGCCTTACCGCAGGCTGATCGCCCTTGCCTTATTGCTGGCGGCGATCAATCAGACCTTTTCGATGCTGGATCCTTATTTTTTCGGCAGGATACTCGACAAATTTGCGGCGCACCCCTATGAGGAGGGGCATTTCGTTACCCAGAAGGTATTGGTCAGCGGACAATGGAATACCCAGAAGGTCTGGCACCGGGATGGGCCGCGAAGCCAGGCGGGTTTTATCTGGGGGGTCGTCGGCTTTCTGGGGATCCTGATCGGCGTAGCGATGGTGTCCCGGATCGCGAAGGCCTTCCAGGACTATTTCGGCAACGTCATCGTACAGCAGTTCGGGGCCACCATTTTCACCACCGGCCTGCAGCATTCCATGGCTCTTCCCTTCAGTGAATTCGAGGATCAGCGAAGCGGCGAGACCTTGTCCATCCTGACCAAGGTACGGAATGACACGGATAGGTTCATTCTTGCCTTTATCAATGTGTTGTTCGGCATCCTGGTGGGTGTCGTTTTTGTATCGATCTATTCCTTCACGCTGCACTGGTCGATCATGCCCATCTATGTACTGGGAATGATCCTGTTGTCCCTGCTGACGAGCCTGCTGAGCAAAAAGATCAAGCGCCTGCAAAAGAAGATCACGGCCGATACCAACGCGCTGGCAGGGAGCACGACGGAGTCCCTGCGGAATATCGAGCTGGTCAAGAGCCTGGGGTTGACGGACCAGGAAGTGAAGCGACTGAACCAGAATACCTTTAAGATCCTGGACCTGGAGCTCACCAAGGTCAAGGGGATCCGGTCGCTCAGTTTTGTGCAGGGCACCTTCGTGAACCTGCTTCGGCAGGCGATCATGTTCGTGTTGTTGTGGCTGGTGTTCAAGGGCAGGCTGACCGAAGGGGAAGTCATGACGATGGTATTCTATTCCTTCTTTATTTTCGGGCCGCTACAGGAGCTGGGCAATATCATCCTGTCATACCGGGAGGCGGAGGCCTCGATGAATAATTTCGACAACCTGATGAAAAAGACGCCGGAATTGCCGCCCGCCGAACCGCGGCGCCTGGGGCGGGTGCAGAGCCTGGTCTTCCGGGACGTGGTGTTCCGGCACCAGACGGCGCAGCACAATGCGATCGATCATATCAGCTTTGATGTTAGCAAGGGCGAGACGCTGGCTTTCGTAGGGCCTTCCGGCAGCGGTAAGACGACCCTGATGAAGCTGCTCGTCGGCCTATACCGGCCGAAGGAGGGCAACATATTATACAACGGGCTGGATGAGACGGCCATCGATTTCGACGACCTGCGGCGGCAGATCGGCTTTGTCACGCAGGATACCCAGTTGTTCGCCGGGACCATCAAAGAAAATTTGCTGTTCGTCAACCCGGGCGCGAGTGAGGAGGATTTGAAGGAAGCGTTGCGAAAGGCGTCCTGTACGAACCTGCTGGCGAGGGCGGAGAAAGGGATCGATACGATGATCGGGGAAGGGGGTCTGAAACTGTCCGGCGGGGAAAAGCAGCGGTTGTCCATTGCGCGGGCCTTGTTAAGGAAGCCCGCTTTGCTGATCTTCGACGAGGCGACTTCCGCACTGGATTCGCTGACGGAAGAAGACATTACGCGGACGATCCGGGAGGTGTCTTCACAGGGGGACCAGATCACGATCATGATTGCCCACCGGTTGTCTACGATCATGCATGCGGACAGGATCTACGTGCTGGAAAAAGGCGAAGTCGAGGAAGTGGGGACGCATGCGGACCTGCTGGCGGCGAAGGGCTTATATTATGCCATGTGGAGACAGCAGATAGGGGAAAGGAAATATGCAGTGGCGGGGGCAGCTGCGAACTCTTAAAGCGTAACGGCAAACTCTTAAAGCAATATAACATACGTATGAACTGGCTATCGGAACTCTTTGGCGGTGGTGGCGGGATCAGGCAGGCCTTGCAGGAAGGCGCGGTGATCATCGATCTGCGTACTGCCTATGAATACGACCAGGGGCATATTCCCCGGTCGCTCAACATTCCTGCCGACCGGATCAAGGCCAATATAGACCGGATACGTGACCTGCGTAAGCCGGTGATCCTTTGCTGCGGCAACGGAACGCATTGCTGGGAGGCGGCGGAATTCCTGCGGAGCGCCGGGCTGACGCAGGTGATCAATGGGGGGAACTGGCAGAGTTTGCTGCGGAAGGCGCAGAAAGGGTAGCGCCCCCGGAAGGTCGCGGGTACCGCACAATAAAATTGGGAATTTCGATGCAAATCTGATCTTTGCAGCTATGATGAATAAAATACAGGACATTATCACCGAATCCATTGCCGTGAAGGACCGGGTGTTGAATGACCCGGCGCTGATCCGTCAGGTGGGGGAGATCGTGACGCTGATCGTCCGGCGGTTCCGGGAGGGGAAGCATCTTTATTTTTGCGGTAACGGGGGCAGCGCAGCGGATGCCCAGCACCTGGCTGCGGAATTCTCGGGGCGGTTCTATATCGACCGGGATGCCCTGCCATCGGAGGCCCTGCATTGCAACACTTCTTATATGACGGCGGTGGCCAATGACTATAGCTATGACCTGGTCTATTCCCGGCTGATCAAAGGTATCGGCAAGCGGGAAGATATCCTGGTCGGGATGTCTACCTCAGGCAATTCCATCAATATCCTCAAGGCTTTCGAGACGGCCCGGGAAAAGGGCATCACCACGATCGGGATGACGGGGGAAGGCGGCGGCAAGCTGAAAGCCCTGAGCGACCACCTGATCGCTATCCCTTCGCGGAACACGCCCCGGATCCAGGAAGCGCACATGTTGCTGGGGCATATTATCTGCCAGCTGGTGGAAGAACAATATTTTAGTGCATGATCAAAGAGGCCATTTTGCTGGCGGGGGGATTGGGCACCCGGCTCCGGTCTGCCGTTCCGGAACTGCCGAAATGCCTGGCCCCGGTGAGAGGGCGGCCATTCATCGCCTATGTGACCGATTATTTCCGGCAGCAGGGTATCGAAAAATTTATCTTCGCCCTGGGTTATAAGAGCGACTATTTCGATGATTTTTTCCGGGAGGCCTTTCCCGCCGGCGGCTATGCCGTATCCCTGGAAGAGGAACCCCTGGGCACCGGCGGGGCCATCCGCCAGGCATGCGCTTTGGCTACGGGCAGGACCATCCTGATCCTCAATGGCGATACTTTCTTCCGGATTGGGCTGGCGGCACTATCGGACTTTCACGGGGAGAAGCAGGCAGATTGCAGCCTCTCCCTGAAGCCAATGACCGATTTCGACCGGTTCGGGGTGGTAGAGCTGGATGACGAGGCCAGGGTAAGCCGGTTCCGGGAAAAGCAGTATTACCGGGAAGGGCTGATCAATGGGGGAGTGTATGCGCTGGATAGAGAACCCTTTCTTCGGGCGGAGTTGCCGCGGGTCTTTTCTTTTGAGAAGGATTACCTGGAGCCTGCGGCGGGAGCCGGAGGCGAGGGCAGCAGGCCGGGTGACGGGGGGACGCGGCTATTCGGGCTGGTACAGGAAAAGTATTTTATCGATATCGGGATTCCGGAGGATTACCGACGGGTACAGGAAGAATTCAAGGAACTATCATGATATACAGAAGTAAAGCTCCCTTGCGCATCGGGCTGGCCGGCGGTGGCACCGATGTAAGTCCCTACAGCGATCTGTACGGGGGAGCCATCCTCAATGCGACCTTATCGTTGTATGCGCATGCCAGCATCGAACCTTTGGAAGACGACACGATCATCCTGCAGCGCAGCTGATGAAGGAAGCCCTGCTGACAGGCAGGATACATCAGATCGGGGAGATCCTGGATTTCGGCTTTCGTCAGAAGCAGAAGATGGCGGAGGGGATTTCCAATGCCTTTATCGGATGGGCGGGCATTGTCAGCCTTATCAGTTCACCGGACATGGATTAACTACATGGACGAGGTGAGTTTTCTTACCTTTGACCATGCCAACGCAAGAGAAACCCAATCTTTTCTGGAGCATCTTCACGATGAAATGTCCGCGGTGCCGCCGGGGGCACATGTTCTCCCAACCCAATCCCTGGAAATTCGGGCAGATCCTGACCATGCCGGATACCTGTCCCGAGTGCGGTCAACATTTCGAAATGGAAGTAGGCTTTTGGTATGGGACAGGCTATGTCAGCTATGGACTATCCTTTTTTCTTTCGGTGGCGACCTTTGTCGCCTGGTGGATGTTGATCGGGATCTCGACGGAAGACAACCGGTTTTTCTGGTGGATGGGCTTGAATGCGGTATTCCTCGTCGTTATGCAGCCCTGGCTCATGCGATTGAGCCGCGTGGTCTGGATCTATTTCTTTGTTACCTATGACCCCGATTACAAACAGACGGCGGTGAAAAAATTCGATTACGAGACGGGAAGCTATTACCGGCCTAAACCGCAGGAGGGCGAAGGGGATGGTCAATGAGCGAAGGGATCGACCGCGAAGCGAAGGAGATGGTCAAGAAAAAACCGTCCGTAGTAAGCGGACGGCTGTAAGAAAACCTATTGATGGGGTTAGTATCAAGGTTTTAACGTCAAAAGGAGAATATTATTATATATATAATGGGGGGATGCGGGCTTTTATTTCTTCAGAACGATAGTGAATATTGATCCTTTGCCGAGCGTGCTTTCGCAGGTGATCTTTCCGTTGAGCTCTTCACAGATACGTTTGACGATAGCAAGGCCCAGGCCGGTGGAAGCCTCACCATTGGTCGGCTGCGACGATATCTTGCTGTATTTGGAAAAAAGATGCGGCAGTTCGTCAGCCTTGATACCCACACCTTCATCGCATATTTTGATGCTGACGGCATCTTTTTCTTCGCTGACGCTCATCCATACATTTTTCCCCGCAGCCGTGTATTTGATCGCATTGGACAGCAGGTTGTCCAACATCCGTCCCAGCAGTTGGCGGTCGCTAAGAAAGTAAAGGGACCGGTTGGGGCAATCCAGGTGGAGGCGGACATTCTTGTTGGCGGCGACCGGAGTAAAATTATCCAGGCGCCATTCGGCGAAGATGCGTAGGTCGAGATTTTCCAGCTGTAACTTATTCTGGTTGGTCTCGGCCTTTTCTACGTCGAGGATATGACGTATCAGCTTTTCTCCATATTGGGTAGCCTGGGCGATGCGATCGAGCGCTTTGCGTTGTGAATCGCTGAGATTGTCCTGTTCGCTCTGCAATAGCTGCTGCCACATGCCGATGCTGGCGAAAGGTGTACTGAGGTCGTGGGAGACGATGCTGATCAGAGAATTTTTTTCCTCGTTCAATTCCGACAACCTCTCGTTTTGCCGGATGACCAGATCGTTATTAGCCTGTAGTTGTCTGTTGGCCTTGCGTTTGACGATAAAGGCCATGGCGGCTGCAATAGCGATCAGCAGCAGGCTGACAGCCATGACCATCATGATACGGTTGTGGAATTTCTGCTGGGCAATCTCCGACTGCAGCAGGAGTTTTTCGTTTTCTCTTTCCCGGGTCTCGTATTTTTTTTCCAACTCCGCGATAGACTTGTAGGTCTCGTTGTTGACTAGTGCAGTGTCCAGCGCATACCATTTGCCCTGGTACTCAAAGGCTTTTTTATAGTCGCCACGGCGCTGGGCCAGCTTGGCAAGGACCTGGTAGCTATCCGACTCCTTGCTCTTCGAATCCAATTGGCGGGCGAGCTGCAGCGCCAGGTCGCCATATTTGGCAGCGGAGTCATAGGCCCCTTCCTCGGTATAGGAATCGGCCATATTGAGTACATCGAACCAGAGATCGGACTGCCGGGATGGAGACTGGCTGACGAGATGATGGATGTAATTATTCCGGAAGTAGACGATAGACTGTGCGAACTCCTTCATGTAATAATAGGTATTGCCCAGGTTGTTATACAGGTCATCCAGGTCAAATTTTCCTTTTGCTTCCAATGGCTTGCCGATGTGTAGCCCTTCTTTCAGCAACAGCAGCGCGCTGTCATAGAGGCCGAGGCGGTCATAAATGGCCCCGAGGTTGATATAGGAGGTTACCAGCGAACTGGCGTCTCCCAGTTGCCGGTCCAGGCGGACGCATTCCTGGTAGATCTCTTTTGCCTTTTCGGGTTCTTTCATATCCGAAGTGTACACCGCTGCGAGGTCGGCCAGGGCCTCGGTTTGGTGCTCGATGTAGCCGAGTTTCCGCGCAGCGTCGAGCGCCTGCATATAATAATCGATAGCTCGGGGATAGTTCGCTTTGTTCTCAAAATACCAGCCGTAAAGACGCAGGGACATGAACCTGGCCGCCGGGTATTGGCCTTTTTGGTCAATCTGATGCATGTAATCCGCATAATAATCGATGGAGTCGATGCGGGCCTCGGTCAATTTCATCGCGTAATAGTAAAGATGCCGGATGCTATTGGTGTCCGCCTGGCCGGCGGCGGATAAGGTGATCGGCAGGAGCAGTAGGAGTAATAGACGCTTCACGGGAAAGATCGTTCATTTCGACCAAGATACTGATCTTTCCGGCTAATCGGTCAGATTATTACGCAGGGCGAACTTCACCAGGCCCACGGTATTGTTGACGCCCAATTTGGCGATGAGGTTTTTGCGGTGTGTCTCTACGGTACTAACGCTGAGAAATAGTTTGCCCGCAATTTCGGCATTGCTATATTCCTTGCAGATGAGGCGAAGTACTTCCAGCTCACGACGGGAAAGGATCTCGTCTATCTGTTTGTCTTCGATGGTAATGGTATGGCGGAAATCTTCGTCCCTGTCACCGATATTGATGTCTTTGCTGAAATAGCTGCCGCCGTTCTGTACGGATCGAAGGGCACCGAGGAGTTCCTCCATGGAAGCATTCTTCAGGACATAGCCCTGGATATTATACTTAGAGAGTTTGTGTACATAGCGGGTACCACGCAACAGGGTAAGATAGATAATGCGGAGGTCGGGATGACTGGCCCTGATCCGTTGCAATATCTCTTCTTCCGCCATATCCGGCAGGTAGACATCGAGCAATAAGATATCCGCGTTCAATCCTTCTTTTATCCGATCAAGAAGCTGTTTACCCGATGTAGCAGTGCCTATTACTTCTACGTCCTCCTGCTTGTTCAACAATAAGGCCAGCCCTTCTAAGTATATTTCATGATCATCGATAATAAAAACTCGAATCATGTTGTTTTAATAGATTCCGTAAGTATTTCAACTACAGGGCAAGTTAAAACTATTTATGATATGTGACTAAAAAAGGCCCCTTAAAAAGAGACCTTTCCTGAAAATGAGTAATGTGCGGGCATTTAATTAAGGTTTTCGATAATACCTGCGATGCCCTGACCGCCCCCGACACAAGCCGTGACGATACCGTATTTCTTATTGAGCCGCTTCATATCATGGACCAGCTGGACGGTCAATTTACAGCCGGTGCATCCCAGCGGGTGTCCCAGAGCGATGGCGCCGCCGTTGATATTGACGATGGCGGGGTTGAGCTCGAGTCGGCGGATGACGGCAAGGGCTTGGGAGGCAAAGGCTTCATTCAACTCTACCAGGTCGATCTGGCCCAGGTTCATGCCGGCTTGTTTCAAGACCTTGGGGACGGCTTCCACAGGGCCAATGCCCATGATCCGGGGATGAACGCCGGCGCTGGCGCAGGCTACGAGGCGGGCGATGGGTTGGAGGCCGAGCTCTTTGACCATTTTTTCACCCATGACGATGACGAAGGCTGATCCGTCGCTGGTCTGGGAGGAATTGCCGGCCGTGATGCAGCCGCCGGCGGCAAAGACGGGTTTCAGCTTCGCCAGGGCTTCCAGCGAGGTATCGGCCCGGGGGCCTTCATCGGTATCCACGGTGAAGGTTCTTTTCTGGCGGTGACCTTTCTCGTCGACATAGACTTCTTCGACGGGGAGGGGCAGGATGCCGTCCTTGAAATAGCCGTTCCTGATGGCGTTGATGGCCTTCTGATGGGAAGCGTATGAGAACTGGTCCTGGTCTTCTCGACTGACATTATATTCTTTGGCGACAGCCTCGGCGGTGAGGCCCATGTTGAGATAGTAATCGGGCTCATCGGAGGCGATGGAATAGGCCGGTACCGTCTTCCATCCGGCCTGGGGCACCATGGTCATGCTTTCCGTGCCGCCGGCGATGATACAATCGGCCATTCCGCTGCGGATCTTGGCTGTCGCCATGGCGATCGTCTCCAGGCCACTGGCGCAATAGCGGTTGACGGTGACGCCGGGTGCGTGGATGCCGACTGCCCGGGCGGCGATGATACGGCCGACCTGTAGTCCCTGTTCGGCTTCCGGAACGGCATTGCCGACGATGACGTCGTCCACGCGGAGCGGGTCGAGCTGGGGGACGGAGGCCAGCAGGCTTTTGATGACGGTGATGGCCATATCATCAGGGCGATAGAAGCGGAGTTTGCCTCTTTTTGATTTTCCGACGGCGGTGCGGTAACCGGCGACGATGTATGCTTCCTGCATAGTGATAATGTTTTAGTTGTTTATGCAACTTTCATTATCAAAGATAAGAAATTTTATCTTCGCGGCGATATGTACAAGATACTGCGTTTTATCCTGTTCTTTTTTCCGCCGGAGGGGGTGCATCATTTTTCTATGCGGGGTTTGAAGCTATTGTGCGGCTGGGGGTTGACGCGGCGGCTGGTGGCGTGGGGTTGCCGGCCGGAGGACGTTTCCGGAGGTTCAACGGCTAGCTCCGGGGTGAGCGGGTCCGGTGCGGAAGGCGGGAGTGGTGTGGGCGTTACCGAGGGCAGCGGGCTGAAACGGGAAGTATTTGGGTTGACTTTTCCGAACCCGGTGGGATTAGGGGCGGGATTTGATAAGAATGCATTGTATTTGCGGGAGCTGGCGGCGTTGGGGTTTGGGTTTGTGGAGATCGGGACGGTGACGCCGAAGCCCCAGGCCGGTAATGAGCAGCCGCGGTTGTTCCGGTTGCCGCAGGATGAGGCCTTGATCAACCGGATGGGGTTTAATAATGATGGAGCGGAGGTGATTGCCGGGCGGTTGCGGGCGTGGAGGAAGGGGGCGGGGCGGCGCGAAGGGCAGGCGGCGGGCAAGGTTTCGGGCCATGAGGCGGAGGTTTCGGGCCGGGGGGCGGGGCAGGCTAGCCGGTTGATCATCGGGGGGAATATCGGGAAGAACAAGGTGACGCCGAACGAGGACGCCTGGAAGGATTACGAGATCTGTTTCCGGGCCTTATATGAATATGTGGATTATTTTGTGGTGAACGTGAGTTCGCCGAATACGCCTGGGCTACGGGCGTTGCAGGACAAGGATGCGCTGCGGCAGATATTGACCAACCTGCAGCGGGTCGGCGGCGAGTTGACGAGAGGTGGTATGGAGACTGGATCGAAGGGTCTGCCGCCGCGGCCTTTGCTGTTGAAGATTGCCCCGGACCTTAACCAGCAGCAGCTGGATGATGTGATATCATTAGCGCTGGAGATCCGGTTGGATGGGCTGGTGGCTACGAATACGACCGTCAGCCGGGAAGGGCTGGTGACGCCGGCGGAACGGCTGGAGTTTATCGGCGCAGGCGGGTTGAGCGGGGCGCCGTTGCGGGAGCGGGCGACTGAGGTGGTACGGTATCTGTGTAAGCAAACGGCCGGTCGCATTCCGGTGATTGCTTCCGGCGGGATTTTTACGGGGGCCGATGCGCGGGAGAAGATGGAGGCGGGGGCATCGCTCGTACAGGTTTGGACGGGTTTTATCTATGAAGGTCCCTTCATTGTGGGGAGGGTGTGCCGGGGATACCGTTCTCCCGATCTAAGATATAATTGACCATGTTTTTTTTGCCATCGTCACTCTGAAGATGCTCATCATAGTTTGTCGCGAATAAACTCCCATAGTATGGTTAACGTTGGCTATCTCAGGCGCGGTCGGCGGCTAATAGGTCCGAAAAACCGGATATCCGCGCCAAACCCTATTTTTGCTGCTCCTAACTTACCGCCCATGCATGGATTGTTCAACCTGGCTTCTCTCGTTAGCCTTCTCACGCTGGTGATGCTGGAGATCGTGCTGGGGATCGATAATGTGATCTTCGTTTCCATTCTCATCATCCGGCTGCCGGCTGCGCAGCGGCTGGATGCCCGGCGCGTATGGATGGTGGCCGGGATACTGATCCGGTCGGGGCTTCTGCTGTGCCTGGGGACGCTGGTGGCGAGAGGCAACAGGGTGTTGTTCTCCGTGGCCGGATATGGGTTCAGCATCCGCAACCTGATCCTGATAGCCGGGGGCCTGTTCCTGCTGTACAAGACGGTGGGCGAGCTGCATAATAAAATGGAAGGCGACAATGCTGAGGGGAAAGCAAGCAGTGCGGGAGATCAGACAAGTGGAGAGGGGGAGGAGTCGATCTACACCGGAGAGGAGTCGATCGACGTGCCGGACGTTTCAGGCCGCTCTTTTTGGGCCATTGCCGGCCAGATCGTACTGGTGGACACCGTCTTTTCCTTCGACAGCATCATCACCGCTATCGGGCTGGCGCAGCAGGTAGCTATTATGATCACGGCTGTCGTCATCGCGATGATCATCATGTTCTTTTTCTCCGGGGCAATCGCCGATTTCATCAACCGCCGCCCCACGCTGAAAGTGCTGGCGCTGTCCTTCCTACTGATGGTAGGGTTCAGCCTATTGTTCGACGGACTGGAGCCCATCCACCACACCCATATCGCCAAGGGCTATATATATTTCTCTATGGCTTTTGCCTTCGGGGTGGAATTATTGAACACACGCATCAAAAAAAAAGCAGCCAAAAGGGGAGTTCCGCACAAAAAATAAAGGGATTTTTTTTACATTAGGGTACTAATACTTCCATCGCATGGCCACCACCGATCCCCGCATCGACGTCTATATCCAGGGCTCTGCTGATTTTGCCAGGCCCATTCTTGCGCACCTGCGCAAACTCATTCACAAGGCGTGTCCCGGCGTCGTCGAAACCATCAAATGGAGCAGGCCTTTCTTCGAGTATCAAGGCGGTATGCTCTGTCATATTTCCGCTTTTAAGCAGCATTGCGCCGTCGGCTTCTGGAATGCGCCCCTGCTGAAGGATCCGGCGGGCGTCCTGCACATAAAGGACAAGAATGCCATGGGGCATTTCGACCGGATCACTTCCCTGAAAGACCTGCCGGCGGACAAGGTCCTGATCGCACTGATCAAGGAAGCCGCTGCATTGAACGAACAAGGGGTGAAGAAGCCGCCGCCGGTTAAGACATCGCCGAAAGCGCCATTGCCGGTTCCCGCCGCGCTGACGTCAGCCCTGAAGAAAAACAAAAAGGCAGGCGAAGTCTTTGCCGCCTTTCCACCATCCCACCGACGCGAATATATCGAATGGATCACGGAGGCGAAGACGGACGAAACGCGAGACCGGCGTATCGCTACCACGCTGGAATGGCTGGCAGAAGGGAAGGCCAGGAACTGGAAATATGAAAAGAAGTAGACCGTTTTCCCGGAATGACGCCCTCCCGAATTAATAATTTATTTTCTTATCGCGCAAGATGTCTTCAATGGCAAACCCTATCTTTACCCCGTCCAAATTTGTAAGCCCAGCGACAACAGATTGGTCATGCAGTCTGTTGCCGTCTGGCACCATCCGATCGCCGGCATTACCCGATGCAAAGCAGGGTGGCGGCTACTACTCCGGCCGTCTCCGTCCTAAGACGGTTTTCTCCCAACGTTACCGGTACAAATCCTTCTTTCAAGGCTGACGCTATTTCCGCAGGGGAAAAATCTCCTTCGGGTCCGATGAGGATGAGTGTGGACATGGCGGGCGAAACGGCCATGGACAAGTCGGCGGGAGATGGATCAGGTGCAGCTGCAGCGGAAGTTTGACGGCGGCGCCAGGCTGCCAGGTCTTCGGTTGGGCGGGGTTCTTCCAGGCAATGGGCGATCAGGCTGTGGGTATAATCAGCTGAACTGAGCCATTGAGAGAAGGGAGTGGGCGCCCGGAGGACCGGCAACCAGGTTTGCTGGGATTGCAGCAGGGCGCTGACCAGGATATGCTGCAGGCGGTCCTGGCGGGTATGCTGGCGTTCGGTACGTTCGCAGATCAGGGGGATGATCTCGCTTACGCCGATCTCCGTTGCTTTCTCCAGGAACCACTCGAAGCGGGAGGCGTTCTTCAACGGCGAGATGGCGATGGAAACTTTTCGTTCTTTTGCCGGCAGGCTGAGTGCCGAAACGACGCTGACGACACATTTTTTCTTATGGGGGTCTACGACCGAAGCGGTCAACAGGGCACCTTTTCCATCTGTCAGCTGCAGGGAATCGCCGGCTTTCATCCGCAGCACCTGGACCACATGCCGGGAATTGTCTTCATCCAGGGTGATGTCTGGCTGTTGTTTGTCGTAACCGGATATATAAAAATAAGGAAGTATAGTCATGAACGCGAAAATTCTATAAGATCCGAATAATTGCCTTTGTCGGCCTCGTGTAAGGCTGACAGATATCTTGACCGAAGACCGCCGGGTCTTACAAAGGCAGTTCCGGCACCCCACGTGAAAATCTCTTTTTCCAATACTTTTTCGATCATGATATCTGCCATCAGCCGGGAATGCCGGCCGTTGCCATTAGCAAAGCAATGAATGCACACTATTCTGTGTTTGAAGCGAATGGCAATTTCGTCTTCACTATATATATGATCTTCAATCCAATATCTGCAATCGTCTAATAACATTCGAAGATGGGTCCCAATTTGATTTTTGTCTGCGCCGATGTTTTTATTCGTATTTCTAAATGAACCTGCCCAAGCCCAGGTACGGCCCAGCATTCTCCTGTGCAGTTCCCGGACAAAAACCTCTGTTAAGACCTCTTTGACAGTGAATCGCTTTCGACGCTGAATGGTCCATCGAATGGCCTCTTCTATATTACGCTGCTCGAGTTCATTCAGTTCCTGCTTCGTTGCCACAGAAGGGTTCAATAGGCCTTCTTTTTCGTCCTCATCCAGCGGAGTTTGCCCTTCCTCATATGGCATTGCTCTCAATCCCATAGGCTTTTGGGCATTTCTCTTTTGAGGTCTTCTGCCAGTTCCTTAATAGCTTGTTGCAATCTGCCGGCGGAGTTTTCCTGGGCTTCCAGTTCCATAGTGACGGCGGTGCGACGGACGATTCTTTCGGCCATGTCCTGAGCCTTGCGAGCGATCAGTTGTTCCAGCGAACCGTCCCTTGGGATAAATCCATATACCAATGTCATATCCATGGCCTGTCCAATTTCCCGTAATGTTTTTATCTGTATAGTGCCTTCCCTTTCCCGTTTTTCGAGGCTCCACAGGCTTGAGGAAGTTATGGACATCTTTTTTGCCAGCTGGCTCAAAGACATATTCAAGGTTTGCCTGAAAAGTGATATCCATCCCGTTGGCGGCATTGAATCCCGCAACGGGAGAAGTAATTGAATTTTCTTGTCTAATTGACTGATAATCAATTTGTTTGTCTCGCCGTCCATGAATATCGCTTGAAAATAGAATGTAATTTAAGCTAATAAGCTGAAATTATTAAATAAACTTCAGCTTATAGACTGAAGACGATGCACTCTTGCCGGGGAACCTAAAATCGAGTAGGAGGCGCAGGATTAGTTCCTGCGCCGTCCCCTCACACCACCGTACGTACGGGTCCGTATACGGCGGTTTGTCAGAATAGTTTCCCCTGGTGTTCCGTTTTCCAGTAGTAGTA